>AERA01020000.1_pt1 | contig 12364 bp, 10 predicted proteins | sample 267968 | NCBI WGS metagenome assembly AERA01 (sample SAMN02954363, study PRJNA61401) | activated sludge metagenome | biome: terrestrial; feature: wastewater treatment plant; material: activated biomass; isolation source: activated biomass of an industrial wastewater treatment plant | reverse complement strand
GGGCGTAGTTGCCGGGCTTGCCCCGGCATTCATTACGTAAAAAACCCTGAGGACAGGGCGTAATTGTCGGGCTTGCCCCGGCAACTTTTTTTAACCAGAGAGAATCAAAAGCCAAATGAAAATAAACTCACTTTACCTTCTATTTGCAACTATAGTAGCAATCGGTTTAGGATCATGCGACAAGCGGACACAAGGGACAACTGAAAACGAATACCGTCACCAGATCGACAGCCTCATGGCCCTGATGACGCTCGAGGAGAAGATCGGGCAGATGACGTTATTCACCACCGACTGGGGATCAACCGGGCCGACGATCCGCGAAGGATACCAGGATGATATCCGGGCCGGACGGTGCGGTGCGTTGTTCAACAGTCATACCGTTGAATTCACCCGGCAACTGCAAGAGATTGCAGTGAATGAAAGCCGGTTGGGCATTCCCTTGATCTTTGGATATGATGTGATCCACGGGTATAAAACCATTTTTCCGATCCCGCTTGCCGAATCCTGCAGTTGGGACCTGGATATGATGGAACAAACCGCCTCCATTGCGGCAAGGGAAGCGGCCGCCGCAGGATTGCACTGGACATTTGCACCCATGTGCGATATGAGTCGGGAGCCCCGGTGGGGACGGGTGATGGAAGGCGCGGGCGAAGACACCTGGCTGGGCAGTGAAATAGCACGGGCGCGTGTTCGTGGATTCCAGGGCGACGGATTTAATAATGCCGACCGCGTCATGGCTTGCGTGAAGCACTTTGCGGCATATGGTGATCCGGTTGCCGGACGGGAATACAATACGGTGGACATGAGCGAGCGTTTTTTTCGGGAGTATTATTTACCTCCTTATCTCGCCGCGATCGATGAAGGCGCCATGACCGTCATGACGTCTTTCAATGACCTCGACGCCATTCCCGCGACGGGAAATCAATGGCTGCTGGAAGATGTTCTTCGTGAAGAAGGTGGGTTTAATGGATTCATCGTCACTGATTACACCTGCATTAATGAAATGGTCGAACATGGCTATGCCACTGATGAAACGCATGCGGGTGAGCTAGCCGCCAATGCCGGTGTCGATATGGATATGCAAGGCGCCGTGTACCATCGGTTCCTGAAAGAATCCGTCGAGAGCGGAAAAGTTCCGATGTCAACAATAGACGCGGCCGTGCATCGGATTCTCTGGGCGAAATTCAAACTCGGATTGTTTGATGATCCGTTCAGGTATTGCAATGCCGATCGCGAGAAAGCGGTTGTGTTTTCACAAGCACACCAGGAGATTGCCCGCGATATGGCACGCAAGTCGATCGTGTTATTGAAAAATGAAAATCAGACGCTACCGCTGATCAATGGAAAACGGATTGCATTGGTTGGCCCGTTGGCGGCAGATAAGGTCAACCTGATCGGCGCCTGGAGCGGTGCCGGTGAAGGCGATAAATGCGTGAGCGTTCTCGAGGGATTGGAGCAGCAGGCCGCCACAAAAAATTTCACAGTCTTGTATGCAAAAGGTTGTGACTTTAACGGTTCGGACAGAAGCGGTTTTTCAAATGCGGTGCAAGTGGCACGAAATAGTGATGTGATCGTGGCTGTTGTGGGCGAAAGCAAAGATCTAAGTGGGGAAGCCACATCCAGGGTGGATATCAATCTGCCGGGCGTCCAGCAAGAATTCCTTGAAGTCTTGAAAGCTACAGGAAAGCCATTAGTCGTCGTATTGATGAACGGCCGCCCGCTCACTATTCCCTGGATGGCGGAAAACGCGGATGCGATCCTGGAAACCTGGTGGCTAGGCACCCAGGCCGGAAATGCCATTGCGGATGTGCTGACCGGCGAGTACAATCCCTCAGCCAAACTCACCATGACCTTTCCACGTCATGTGGGCCAGGTCCCGATTTACTATAATCACAAGAATACCGGGAGGCCGTTTGATCCCAACAGTAAATGGACTTCCCATTACGTGGATATGCCGAATACACCATTGTATCCATTTGGATTCGGGTTGAGCTATACCACCTTCTCCTATGATTCACTTTCGGTATCCGCGCCGGAGTTCGGCATGAAGGATACCCTGACCGCGCAGGTCACTGTCACCAATAGCGGCACACGATCCGGGGAAGAAATCGTGCAGTGGTATGTGCGTGACCTGGTCGGCAGTGTCACCCGGCCGGTGAAAGAATTAAAGGGATTTGATAAAATATCCCTCGCACCCGGCGAATCGAAAACCCTTAAATTTAAGATCACCTCCTCGGACCTGTCGTTCTATCGCGCCGATATGACCTTTGGCCCTGAACCTGGTGCATTTTGGGTCATGGTGGGACCCGATTCCGAGCGATTGCAGCGAAAAGAAGTCCGCTTAATGGAGTAGTCATACGTTTTATATCATGAAACTCTGATTCAAAAAAAACCTCTGCTATGGCCAGCATACTCTACAAATGCCTACAGCTTGCAATGATCCTGGTATTGCCTTCCCTGGCAATATCGCAACAGACTATCACTGGCACGGTGAAAGATGCCGCAACCGGCGATCCCATGATTGGCGCTACCGTCATCGATCAGTCGACCGGGAATGGAACAGTCACCGACTTTGATGGACGGTTCACCATTTCTGTTTCAGATCCGAATACGACGATGGTGTTTCGCTACACGGGTTATGCTGCCCAGGAGATCGCGCTAAATGGCAGAACCTCCATCGAGGTCATGTTGCGTGAGGATGCCCAGGTATTTGAAGAACTCGTCGTCGTGGGGTATGGATTGCAAAAGAAAAGTGATCTCACCGGCGCCGTATCCTCCGTGAAAGGTGAGGATATCGCGCGCGTGGCGACCGGCAATGTTGAACAGGCCTTACAGGGCAAAGTCGCGGGTGTATATGTCGCTCCCGCTTCGGGATCTCCAGGCGCAGGCGCCGTGATCCGGATACGAGGTACAGGCACATTGAATAATGCCAACCCACTCTATGTGATCGACGGCATGATCACGTACGATGCCTCTCATATTCACCCGGAGGATGTGCAAAGCATTGAAGTGCTGAAGGATGCATCGGCTGCTGCGATTTATGGAAGCCGTGGCGCCAATGGGGTGATCCTGATCACCACCAAAACTGGCACTGCAGGAGACCAGGCTGTCATCAAGGCCTCTGCCTACTACGGGGTGCAACAAGTAACGAAAAAGATCGATCTGCTCAATGCCGCTGAATTCGCCGCCGCATATAATGATCTGCGCGGACAATTATTCTATCCCGATCCCTCCGCGCTTGGCGAGGGCACGGATTGGCAGGATGTGATCTTCCGTGATGCCCCGGTAAAAAACTACAACTTGTCCGCCAGTGGAGGTTCAGATAAACACACGTATAGTATTAGCGCTAATTACTACGACCAGGACGGGATCATTCACCATTCCCATTTTGACCGGTTGACCTTGCGCATGAATGCCGAATATGATCTGAATTCAAAAATTACACTTGGCCACAACCTGGCATACTCTACGATACGGGAAGATGTGGCACCGGGTGTGGTCAATAGCGCTTACCGCATGCCACCGGTTTTTACCGAACGGGACAGCACGGGTGCCTTTTCCGATCCTACTTTTTTCGGACTCGCTATTGCCAACCCGGCCGCTGACCTGTTTTATAAAAACAATAATCACAACAATGGCAACCGGTTGTTTGGCAATATCTACGCCGACATTTCCTTTTTGAAAAATTTCAAATTCAGGTCTAACCTCGGTATTGACAAAGGGCAAGTGAAGTCCCGTTTTTTTGAACCCAAATTTGAAGTCAGCGCCTCGCAACGCAACCTGAATGACCGGCTGAGTGCAGGCGTGAGTACATTTTCCGAATGGATCTGGGAACAAACCCTGACCTATGACCGTGAAATTGATGACCATCATTTCACTATCCTGGGCGGATTTACGGCTGAAGAACGCGAAGGAGAATCGCTCAGGGGTAGTCGTGAAAACTTTCCCGGCACAGCGGATGAATTGTTATATCTCTCGGCTGGAAATGATACGACACAAATGAACTCCGGCGGCGCTATTGATGAAGCTTTGACTTCATTTCTGTTCCGGTTGAATTACACATTCCAGGATCGCTTCCTGTTTACGTTCAGTTGGCGCACGGATCGTTCAAGCCGGTTTACAGCGCCAAATCGAACTGGCAACTTTCCATCCGCGAGTGTGGGCTGGAATCTGACGAATGAAAGTTTTATTCAGCGATTGAACTGGATCGACCGCGCGAAAATCCGGTTTAGTTATGGTGTATTGGGCAACCAGGCAGCGTCTTCGCCTTATCCTTCAACCGGCGCCGTAGTGAGTGGATTATATGGCGTGTTCGGGCCGGATGAAAGTCTCAACCAGGGCGCCACGCTCATTTCCCTGTCGAATGCAAACCTGCAGTGGGAGACCTCTCGTCAAACGGACATAGGGCTGGAGTTGGGATTATTTGACAGTCAACTCGAACTTGAAGTGGACTGGTTTGATCGCGAGACATACGATATCATTGCAGCCGTACCGATCCCGGATTATGTCGGTTCCCAAGCCGATCCGGTAGTCAATACCGCGCGTGTCAACAACCAGGGATTTGATATCAGTGCGTTATGGCGTCAAGGCGGAGATTTCTCGTATGAGATCGGCGCAATCCTTTCCCCTGTCACGAACAAGGTGGTCAAGCTCGCGGAAGGTCGCAGTGAAATCTTTGCCGCATTCCTTCAGGGCGAACCTGCCACGCACACGATCGTGGGATTGCCGATTGGTGCGTTTTACGGATATAAAGTCGCCGGTGTATTCCAGACCCAGGAAGAACTGGATGCAGGTCCGCTCCTCGGCGGCGAGAAGATTGGCGATCTCCGGTACGAAGACACCAACAATGATGGTTTGTTAAACGGCGATGATCGCGTTTATCTTGGCAGTCCGATCCCGACGCTGACCTATAGCTTTTCGGGCGGTGTCGCCTGGAAAGGATTTGACCTCAACGCTGATTTCGTTGGTGCATCGGGCTATAAAGTATTCAATGCCAAAGAAACATTCCGCTTCAGTGTCTACAATTGGGAAGGCCGCGTACGCGAACGCTGGACACCTGAAAATCCATCGCTGACCGAACCCCGTATAACCAATGGCGGCCATAACTATCGCGTGAGTGACCGGTTCCTGGAAGACGGCAGTTTTTTCCGGCTGCGCAATATCAGCGTGGGCTATACCCTGCCACAGGATCTGACCCACAAAGCGGGCATCAATCGCATTCGTGTCTACGTGACCGGCGCCAATGTCTGGACAAGCCAGAAGTTTAGCGGCTACTCTCCTGAATTCCCGAATTCAGGAAACGCGTATGAAGTCGGGCTTGATCAAGGTGGCTATCCGATTGCCAAATCATGGCAGGGCGGAATTGAAATTCAATTTTAATCTGAAAAAAATTCGATGATGAAAAACATGACCACATCGACGCAACCCATAATCAATCGTTCGTTTTCAATACTTGTCATGACTTCGCTGGTCCTGATGATCGGCTGCAGCGAGGATTTCCTGGAACGGAAACCAAAAGGACAGTTAACCTTTGATACGTACTTCGAAACAGCGGAACATGCGGAGTGGGCCACGAATGCGGTGTATTCCCATTTCCGCTCATGGGATATGTGCGCGTTTCCCTGGATCGGGCTGACGGACATACTCAGTGACGACGCAGACAAAGGGAGTACGCAAAATGACGCGCTCTATATGCTCGAGCTGGATGAATTCACATTCGATGCGACTAACCAGGCCTTTACCGGGGCATGGTCGGGTCATTACCAGGCGATTTTCAGGGCCAATCTCGCCATTGAGAATATTCCGAGCATTGAAATGGATGAGGATCTGAAAAACCGATTGGTCGGCGAAGCCAAATTCCTGCGTGCGTATGCTTACCTGCGGTTAGTGCAGTGGTTTGGCGATATCCCGCTCATTGACCGACTGCTGACGGATGATGAATATTACAATCAATCGCGGACGCCGAGAGAAGAGGTGTATGCGTTTATTGAGCAGGATCTGCTTGACGCCATTGCCGTGCTTCCGGAAAAATCAGATTATGCGTCGAAAGACCTGGGGCGCGCGACCAAAGGCGCGGCGAGAGGCATGCTTGCAAAACTCTATATGGTCAGGCAAGATTTTGCTTCAGCTGTGACGCAATGTGAGGCCATCATTACCTCCGGCGAGTATAGCTTGCTGACGCGGTACAGTGATAATTTTTTACCGGTTGGCGAAAATGGTGCCGAAAGTGTCTTTGAGATCGGCGCTGTTGCTGCTCAGGCTGCTGTTGTCGGACCCGGCGCAACGCCGTACAACATGATCCAGGGTGTGCGCGGGATCCCGAACCTGGGTTGGGGCTTTAACCGGCCAAGTGATGACCTGATCGCTGCCTACGAGCCTGGCGATCCCCGCCGGCAGGCGACGATCATCTATGTGGGTGAGGTGCTGCCTGATGGTTCCACAATCGTCGAAGACAATCCCGAGATCCTGGGCGAACGCTTCAATCAAAAAGCATGGGTTCCCGCACATCCCGGCTTGCAGGATAATGGACCGGGCAATATTCGACTGTTGCGTTACGCCGACATCCTTCTTCTCGCTGCGGAAGCACACTGCGAAACCGGCAATCTGGGCAAAGCCCGTGAATATCTCAACATGATCCGCGCCCGGGCTCGCGGATCCAATAATTTTATATTACCAGACATCACAACGGGAGTGCAGCCTGACCTACGTGAAGCCATTTATCACGAACGTCGAGTCGAGTTGGCCATGGAGCAACATCGGTGGTTTGATCTCGCGCGCTGGGGGCGGATCAGCGATGAGATGATGCCGTTGAAACCGAGTTTTTCTGCACCGAAGAATACGCTGTTGCCAATTCCTGCTTCGGAGATTGATCTGACGGGTGGGAGCCTGGTGCAGAATGCTGGCTATTGACAAGACCGCATGAGTAAGTAAGAGAGTAAGAAGGCCAAGCCGATTTTGATTGCGGAATAAATCTTCTGCAGTGATATTGAGGCTGTCGTATATATGGTTTTCCCCTATTTTTACATTCAAATGAATCCGGCAGCAGTCAAGCAGACATATCATCTTCCAATATTGGTTGAGGCTGATGAGGACGGCGTTTATATTGTAAGTTGTCCAGCCTTCAAAGGTTGTCATTCATATGGCAAAACCATTGAAGAAGCAATAGAAAACATTAGGGAAGTGATTTCCTTGTGCCTGGAAGAAGAAAAACCAGAGGGGCACAATCGGTTTATTGGATTTCGGGAAATTGAAGTCCGTGTCTAGTGGCTGGCCTCCCTGTTATCTCGGGTAAGGCGCTTATAAAAGTTCTTCAAAAAGAAGGATTTGATATTGTTCGTGTAAAAGGCGCCCACCACAGAATGAAACACCCTGATGGACGGGTAACCACGATTCCTGTTCACGCCAATGAGGATCTCCCTAAGGGATTGCTCCGCAAGATTATTCGAGAGGATCTTGAAATGGATCTGAGCGCGTTTGAGAAACTACTTTGATTTAATTCCTTTTTCGGATAAAGATCAGGTTGTGATAAAACGCAATGACGTCGAGGTCCTGATCCGGCGTTATTGAATCCAATTCTTCACTCAGCCATTCTGATCGGTTAACTTCATGAATTCTTTTCTGGAAATAATTCATGCACGAAACAATTGTATCCATATCTCGCGTGCTGCCTTCGTATTCTGGCCAGTAAGCGGTCTGGGTGTCTTCGATCACATACATGCCACCCGGATTCAGGAAAGGAAAGAGCGATTCAAAGGATGTGATGATATGGGACTGGATATGACTCCCGTCATCAATGATGATATCAAATGGCCCGTGTTGCCGGCCAAGTTTTTGTAAAAATTCGCTGTCGCTTTGATCACCCTGGACGATCCGGATCCTGCGTTCCGCCAATGCCGATTTATCATGAATATCCAGTCCTGTGATTTGACCGCGGGTAAAATATTTCTTCCACATCCGGAGGGAATTCCCTCCCATCCGGGGTTTCGCATATCCACCGATGCCGATCTCCAGTAATTTGATCGGTTGATGTCGTCTCTCTGAAAACCATTGTGCATAGACCGGCGTATAGGCATGCCGACCCCATTTGTCCGTCTTGTAAACCTTGGCCAGTGAAGTCAGACTTCCGTTAGACAGGAGTGCCAGGCATTCTTCACGCAGTCGCTTCAGTCGCCAATACCACCGCCAGGGTAGCCTGGTCCGCAAGATGTCTTTGATTCCTTTCAGTGTGTTCAACGCCGTGTATCTTCCTCACGAATAAGCGCGGACAACCGGTAATCATCGCGATCATATTTACTCAAAAACAATTGCCGGTTTTTCATCAGGTCTTTGTCCATTAGCAAAGCAACAGGCTTCAACACATCCACCTCCTGCGCGATCAACTTGAGAATAGCCATGACCGGAATGGCCAACACAATTCCTCCAAGCCCCATCAGTGATCCCATAATGACGATACCGATCAAGGCAAAAAACGGATTGATCCGCACACTCGAGCCGACAATCTTTGGGGTGATGACATTCCCTTCCAATTGCTGGATGAGGACATACATGCCCACCACCGCAAAGGGCTGCCAGCTATGCTCCGCCGTGGCGAGGGCATACAGGAAAGGTAAGGTTCCACCCAGTGTGGTACCGATATACGGGATAATGACCAGGCATGCCGCCAGGACGCCCCAGAAAATAGCGTAATCGATCCCGATGAGCAGCAACCCGATCGAATTCAGAATAGCGAGAATGATGATCACGGTGACCAGGCCAGACAGATAGCGCTGGATCATGTGGACGGATTGTGTCAGGATCTCCTCCAGCTCTTCGCGCTTGTCCCTTGAAAACTGGATCAGGATAAAATCGCGGAAGGCATCCTTGTAGATGAGCAGGAAAACGGTATAAATAAGTGTCAGTGCGAAATTGACCAGAAAACCCGCCCCGCTACTGATCCCCGAGCCCACAAAACCTAATGGCGCGGACACAATATTGCCCATCATCTCTTCCATGGACGCGCGGTCGTCCGGTAATTGCAGAAAGGGAATATTACGATCCGCAAAATGAATGATCGATTGCAGTCCGGCTTTTAACTGGTTCTGTATTGAGGTCAGGTCGGAAAAAATGGTGATGACCTGGTTGGTAAACAGAAATCCGAGGCCGCCCACCACGAAAAACACGGCCAGCATGGAACCCGGTATGGAAATGGCTTTATAGGCTACCCGCCTGTAAATCCACTTTTCCAGTGGCATCAGCAGAAAGGCAAAAAAGATGGCAAAGAGGATCGGGAACAAAAGACCCTTGCCCTCGAGGAGCAGGAATCCACCGCCCAGAACCACGATCAGGATATATGCTGCATTCCGGAGCCACTGCATAGTAGTACATTAGTTGGTGAATAGGATGAGGAAATTTACGCATTATCTGGTCACCCGGTTTAATGTACCACTCGAAGGCCTTGGACCGGAAACGGTTAAGGCCCGCTCGCTGCCACCTTCCTGGTTGCAGGACAGGATGATCCTGTTTGAACGATTTTGTGCTCCCTCTGTCTCCGGCCAATCCAATCTCCACTTTACCTGGCTGATCTATTGTGCTGCGGATACCAGTCCTGACATTCTAGACCGGATTCAGGACGCCGTCAAACCCGAAGTCTCCTTGCAACTCCGTCAGGTGGAAAACTACAAAGACTTGATCCAGGACCTGAAAAGGCTTTGTGCCAGTACAACAACGCCCTTTGTCATGACCACCCGGCTTGATAATGATGATGGGATCGGTGAGCATTTCATCGATCAGATACAGTCATCGTTTATTGAACAAAACAAGACCGTCATTAACCTGTTGGGTGGGATCAAGTATGATCTTGGCGCAGGCGTAATCTCTCATATGCGCCATAGTCTGCGCAATCCGTTTACGACCCTGATCGAATCACATGATCCTGGCGAACCGTTCGAAACCATCCTGGGCTTCCACCATTTGTATCCCGGATCTCATTTGCATTATATCAATGTAAAACATCCTTACGGTTTCTGGATGAATATTCATCCACAAAATGCTGCGCCGCGGCTGATTAACGGGCGGCCTCGAATTTCGAAATCGGTATGTGCACATTATCATCTGGACACACGGCATGTGCCGTTTTCCCTGGTGAATACGATCCGGTATACGCTGAAATGGTTTCCACGGGCAGCATGGCGAAAGTTTCTGTTCCTGGTCAAAACGAAAATCCTGGCTTCCTCCAAAAATGGCAACTTGTAAATTCCTTCTGGTCACCCGCTTTAATATTCCAATCCAAACCTGGCAAACAGACAAATCCGGGCAGGTGATCCTGGACGAGCCCTGGATGAAACACCGGATGGATTTATTCAAGACGTTTTGCCTGCCTTCGGTTTCCGGACAATCGGATACGGATTTTGAATGGCTGTTGTATTGTGACCGGAACACACACCCGACGGATCTCAACCAACTCCGATCATTACTTCGGCAAATTCCGCAAGCTCAGGTCAGGCTAATCCGGGATTTTGAGGAATTACTACCGGATCTTCGCCATTATGCTCAATCCATACCCACAGATTATATCATCACAACGCGGCTGGACAATGACGACGGAATTGGAAAGGATTTCGTCAGGATCGTAAAAAACGCCATGCCTTTCAGGGACGGGGTACTCATCAACCTGCTTGGTGGTATCGTATATGACGTGGAACTAAAGGTCCTTACCGAGATCTCCGAGGGCCGCTTGAATCATTATAGCAGTCTTGTCGAACAAAATGCGCCTGGGAAAGACCTGATCACAGTCCTGGGATTCGCTCATCAAAAACCTCCCGAACATCTTGAGATTGTAAATATTCCTTGCCGATTTGCATGGTTGAAGGTCATCCACGCCCGAAACATGATGAGCCAATTAAAAGGGATGCCCATCTTCAACCAGTCAGTTGGGATCCATTTCAATGTGAATATCTCCCGGCTTAATATTTCTTATATCAATACACTGAAATATGTTGCACTGCGATTAAAAAGTAAATTATTTGGAAATCCGTGAGATCAGGAATACACGGTATTGCAAAAATCCCGGTCAGGCAGATGGTGCTGGCTCCACTTTCCATTCATAGTCGGCCAGGATACCTTTACTGGCAGGCGGAAGTCTTCCTGAACTGTAGAATAGCCCGGGTTCAACCTCGATGGTCATTGCATTCATGACTTCATCACTCAGTTTCTGGCCGGCAACCACATGCACATGAATGGAATACATCTGTGTATTCAATGGCAGTCGGGGTATATGACAGGTCATGATCACCGGTTGTTCCATCTTGACAATGGGCTCGCCGTTAAACAAATTTCCCGCAACAAACCAGATCTGACCATACAGATCCATAAACTCGAGTTGAACAGTAACATTGTAGGCTTCAGCCTGCCGGTTTTCGAGATGGATCCTGAACGTCACCGCCTGTCCAGCTGTTACTGCATAAATGGTTTGACCGTGATCATTCACCATTTCAATATGTGTAGCCTGAACTATCCCATTACCTCGTCTGTCCTTTCGACTCGCCAGGCTTTGATATGCTTTCTCGCCGGCCTGCCGAACATACGCACCAATGGTTTCATCAATCGGGCCCTGAAACCGGACACGACCTTGATCCAGGTAAATACCGTTCTGGCAAAGCTGCTGGAGATAGGACATTTGGTGACTGACCATGATGATCGTTCGTCCATGACCTGAAACGTCGAGTAATTTATTCATGCATTTACTCCGGAAATCCCGGTCACCCACAGCCAGCACTTCATCGATCAAAAGAATATCTGGTTCGAGATGCGCTGCCACGGAAAAAGCCAGACGAACGTACATGCCGGACGAATAATGCTTCACCGGTGTATCGAGAAACTCAGCTATCCCCGAAAAAGCTACGATGCTATCCAGCTTGCGACTGACTTCATTCCGCTTCATCCCAATGATCGCGCCATTGAGGAATATATTCTCTCTTCCGGTCAGCTCCGGATGAAAACCGGTACCCACTTCCAGCATGGAAGAAAGTGTGCCGCGGATCTCCATTCTTCCTTTTGTGGGAAAAGTGATCCTCGACAATAATTTCAATAGTGTTGATTTGCCCGCGCCATTCGGACCAATAAGGCCGACTACCTCGCCTTCCCCGATCCGCAGATCGATATTGTCCAACGCATAAAATGATTCTTTTACCGGTGTCGGCGACCACCAATCGGACCAGGTGTTCTTGAGATCCCCACGACGTACTTTTCCCCGCCGGTAGGCCTTAGAAACACCCTCGATGATTATTGCCGAATTGCTCATACACTTAAATCACATCCGCAATAAACTGATCCATTCTTAAAAAATACCAGACCCCACCAATCATCGCCATCAGGATCACAACTGCAG
>AERA01035297.1_pt1 | contig 12436 bp, 8 predicted proteins | sample 267968 | NCBI WGS metagenome assembly AERA01 (sample SAMN02954363, study PRJNA61401) | activated sludge metagenome | biome: terrestrial; feature: wastewater treatment plant; material: activated biomass; isolation source: activated biomass of an industrial wastewater treatment plant | reverse complement strand
CGGATACTGAATACCGATTACTGCTTACAAATTGCAATCCACCAATGTTGCAGGCGGGGACGCCTACAACGGACACTAGGTGTTACCGAAATAGAAATTTACCGATCACCGATTACTGAAAACAGCGTACTGAACACCGAATACTGGATACCGAAAACCGAATACCGGATACTGAATACCGATCACCGTGTACTGATTTCCGAGAACACAACACTGAGCAGAGGATCTGCCAGGGATGCTTGCCCACTTAAAATTATTCCACTTCCTGATAGCCTGAAACATGCGAGGAAATAGCCTGCCACAGGCTGTCCGTCCGCACAAAAATATTGCTGGATTGATAAATTGCTTTTTGCCCATCATTAATCATGTGCCCTGTCCCACTGACAATGGCGGTATTCCCATGATAAAATTCGAGCCGCTTGATCTCGTACCAGAAAGAATCGTTGGAAGTCTTGTTGTTCTTTACCCAATTCAATTCGAACGCTTTATCGGTTACCTCGCCTGAACCGTCAATCAATTCAAAATCTTCATGCAGAATTTTTTCCAGAAGCAAGGTGTCATGGGAACTATATGCCTTTGGCCACAAGGTCTCCTTGATATGCCGGAGTTTGGCTGATTCCATTTCTTCATTAAAGGCTGAATTCGATTTATCGGGTGGCGAGCAACTATTCATCGAAACCCACAAAAGAAAAAGCAAGAAGGATTGCACAGAAAATTTCATGATGCTGGCATTTAATTGTTGTTGACAATTCCCTGGTTTATAAAATACACAAGCCAAACACCGACCACCGGACACTGAATACCGAATACCGGATACTGAATACCGATCACCGATTACTGATTACCGATTACCAAAACCTGGGCGGCCCCCAGCGCTTACCCCTTCATCCCAGAATCCATCTTCCCCGCCAGATCCAGCAAAAACGCATATTCCATCGCCGTCTCCTTGTATTGCTGAAAACGACCCGACGCTCCACTGTGGCCTGTCTCCATGTTGGTGTAGAGCAACAATGGATTGGAATCCGTCTTTTTCTCCCGCAGGCGCGCTACCCACTTGGCCGGCTCCCAGTATTGTACCTGGGAATCATGCAGACCGGTCGTCACCAGCATCGGCGGATAGGCTTTGGCTTCGACATTGTCATAGGGCGAGTAACTCTTGATGTAATCGTAATACTGTTTGTCCTTCGGATTGCCCCACTCATCAAATTCACCGGTGGTCAAGGGAATGCTTTCATCAAGCATCGTAGTGACGACATCCACAAACGGCACCGCCGCAATAATGCCCGCCCACATATCCGGCTCCATATTGACCACCGCACCCATCAGCAATCCGCCGGCAGAACCACCCATCGCGTAGAGCTGATCTGCAGCGGAATAGTTGTTCGCGACCAGGTGTTTCCCGCAATCAATGAAGTCGGTGAAGGTATTTTTCTTGTTCAGCATCTTCCCGTCCTCATACCAGTGCCGTCCCATTTCTTCACCGCCGCGAATATGCGCGATCGCGTACACAAACCCCCGGTCAAGCAAACTCAATCGCGTTCCACTGAACGAAGGCTCCATGCTGTAACCGTATGATCCATACCCATAGAGCAGGCACGGGCTCGTCCCATCAATCCTGGTGTCTTTGTGATAAACAATAGAGACCGGCACGTCAACACCATCGCGGGCTTTGGCCATGATCCGCTCACTCCTGTAGTTATCCTGATTGAAGCCGCCCAATACTTCCTGCTGTTTCAACAGGGTCAGTTCTTTTGTCCGCATATTGTAATCGTACGTGGAACTCGGTGTGGTCAGGGATTGAAAATTCAGACGGAACACTTCGGTATCCATTTCAGGGTTGATCGAAATGCCCGCGACGTAAGCATCTTCTCCGAATTCGATGTAGTGATCATCGCCGTTGAAAGGGCGTATCCGCAATTGCGTAATGCCCGCTTTGCGCTCGGCCAGGACCATGTAATCAGTGAATACTTCGATGCCTTCGAGGAGCACATCCTCGCGGTGGGGGATGACCTCTTTCCAGTTGCTTTTACCGGTGGCGTTCAAGGGCGTTTCCATGAGCCGGAAATTGCGCGCATCCATATTGGTCACGACAAACCATTTGTCCTGGTGATGTTGAATGCCATATTCCAGGTTGCGCTCCCGCGGTTGAAAAACCCTGAATTCACCATCAGGTGTGCTGGCATCGAGGATCCGGTATTCCTGGCTCACGGTAGCCGCGGAACCAATGACCAGGTATTTTTTCGATTTCGTTTTATACACGAATGTCACATAGGTCGGATCTGTTTCTTCAAACACAAGTTCGTCGCTCGACGCGGGCGTACCGATCCGGTGTTTCCAGATCCGGTTCTGGCGCAGGGTTTCATCTTTCGTCGTGTAGAAAATTGTTTGGTTGTCTTCCGCCCATACCGCACCACCGCCAGTGTTTTGAATGATATCCGGTAACAATTCTCCTGTCGTCAGATCCTTTACCCGAAGCGTATAAATGCGCCGGCTCAAGGTATCCTCACCATAGACAAGCAATCGATTGTCGGGGCTTACACTGCGTCCGGCCACGTTGTAATAGGAATAGGGTTTGGCCAGCTCATTCACGTCAAGCATGATCTCTTCTGCTGCATCCATTGCACCTTTCCGACGTGTGTACAACGGGTATTCTTTCCCTTCCTCATAGCGGGTGATATAGAAATAGCCATTGTCCTTGTACGGCACCGACATATCGGTTTGTTTGATCCGGCCCACGAGTTCGTCGTAGAGTTTTTCCTGGAACGCCTTGGTCGGGGACATGATCGTGTCCAGGTATTGATTTTCTGCAGTGAGATAGTCGATCACTTCCGGGTTCTCGCGCTCATTGAGCCAGTAATATTCATCAAGCCGGGTATCGCCGTGCAGGGTCAGTTCCTTAGGTTTCTTGGTCGCGATTGGCGGGGTAATGGATTGTTGTGTCATGTGTTTGATCGAACTCTCGGTCGTAGGGTTAGCGTCTGGTTGAGTAGTGCAGGCTGTAAAGAGCGCGGTCATTCCTGCCAGGGCGCAAAATAAGGTGAACAGTTTCATAGTCCGGAAAGATGTGTGATGTGAATTAAAACAGGGAAAAGCAGACTGATTCGCCTGCAAACTTAACCCGGGTCACCCATATTTAGGGCGTTATACGCCGTATTGCCACGATTAATTGACATTCACCAACCCAACGGGGGTTTAATGCCGGAAAGACTCGACCAGCGACAGGGAAAACAAAGGCCTGTCGTGAATTTGTCTGCGTAATTTACCGGTCTATGACAGCACAGTTGACATCTTCAGTGATCATGATCCGCCCGGCTGCGTTTGGCTTCAACCCGGAAACCGCGGAGAGCAATGTATTCCAACAAGTCAATACGTTGACAGATCCGGAAGTGATGAAAAACATTTTGGCAGAATTTGACTTGCTGGTACAAGTCCTGCGCGATTCCGGGATCGAGGTCCTGGTGTTTGATGATACGGCGGAACCCAAAAAGCCGGATGCGGTTTTTCCAAATAACTGGCTCACGACACATGCTGACGGCACATTGGTCACTTATCCGATGTATTCACCCCTGCGACGGCTTGAGCGACAGCCGGCTATCCTCGATCAACTGGAACAAGCCTTTCGCATCACCCGTCGCTGGACCCTGGAGGTCTATGAAGAGGATGATCTCTTCCTCGAAGGCACCGGAAGTATGATCCTGGATCGCGTGGACCGCAAAGCGTATGCCTGTACCAGTCCGCGCACAGATCCTGAACTACTGAAAGCCTGGTGTACGGCAATGGATTATGAGCCGGTTGTTTTCCAGGCTAATCATGGTGGCATACCGGTTTACCATACAAATGTGATCATGGCCATCGGCAAGGGGATAGCCGCGGTTTGCCTGGAGGATATCCTGCCTGAAGACAGGCTTCGCGTTCGTCAGCAGTTGGCCGACAGTGGAAAGGAGGTAGTGGAGTTGACGTCCGCGCAGGTGGATGATTTCGCCGGTAATATGTTAGCCCTGAAGAATAAATCCGGCCAACAGGTCATGGTTATGTCGACCCGTGCTTACAATAGTCTTTCAAATGAGCAGCGCGAACGTATTGAAAAACAAGCATCTATAGTTCATTCTCCAGTTCCTACCATCGAGCGCATCGGCGGCGGAAGTGTGCGCTGCATGATTGCGGAGAACTTTTTCAGTCGTATGTAAAATTAGTGTATAAATAAAATTTACATTTGTCGATACAAACCTCTCTGGACCCATGTACCGGGCTCCATTTCTTTACCAACATTTAACCTGCCGCGGGGTAATGGATTCATCCATGGCTCTACCTTTATGACTTCATGATTCTAAATCTATAAACTCCTGAATATGAGACTTTTATTACTCCTTTTTGCCTTTGTTTCATCCTTTAACCTGATGGCCCAGGGGATTACCACCTCGACTATCAACGGCCGGGTGACGGATGATAACGGACAGGCACTGATCGGGGCTACGATTGTGGCCACGCACATTCCTTCCGGGACACTTTATGGTACAGTGACCAATGAGGATGGATACTACCGTTTACCCGGTCTTCGGGTAGGTGGTCCGTACAAGATCACCTCCAGTTATACTGGATATGGCGAAGTGGTGATGGATGGCATCAGCCTTCTTTTAGGTGAAGTGCACGAATTCAACTTCCGCCTGTCTGAAGCGGTTATGGAATTAACAACAGTAACGGTTGTTGCCCAGGCAGGCACAGTTGGTGAAAATGCGGGAACACGGACTCAAATCTCCAGTGATGAAGTGTGGAATCTGCCGACGATCGATCGGGATCTGGATGATTTTCTGCGCTTGACCCCGCAATCCACAGGTTATAGTGATGGAACTTCCTTTGGGGGAGTGAACAATCGCTATAATGCTATTTATATTGATGGTGCGGTCAATAATGATGTATTTGGTCTGGCTTCTTCCGGTACGAATGGGGGTTCAGCCGGCACCTCTCCATTTTCGATGGACATCATTGATCAGATCCAGGTTGCCCTGTCTCCTTATGATGTATCCTATGGCGGATTTGCAGGTGCAGCTGTCAACGCGGTGACCAAATCCGGTACCAACAATGTAGAAGGTACAGCTTATTACTTCCTGCAAAATGAAAACCTGGTGGGAAAGACCAATCAAGCCTACGCCGATCTCTATGGAACCGAGCGGGAAAAAGTCGCTGAATTTTCCAACAAGATCTACGGTGCTTCATTAGGCGGTCCGATTGTCAAAGACAAGTTGTTCTTCTTTGCCAATGTTGAATTGCAAAAAGAAGAAACACCAATCCTGTTCAATTTTGATGAGTACGGAGGCACGGTTACAACCACAGAACTGGACAACCTCCGGAGTTTCCTCATCAATACCTATGGCTACGATCCGGGTTCATACGGAAGCGCTGCGGATGAACTTGATGGTTTGAAATTGTTTGGCAAACTCGATTTCAACCTCAATGAAAATCATAAATTGACATTGCGTCACAGTTATACCAAGGGAGAGCAATTCGATCGTAATGTGGGTAGCTCCACCACGATCAATTTCTCCAATAACGGTATCTATTTTCCAACGACGACGAATTCAACTGCACTGGAATTAAATAGCCGGTTTGGCTACAAGACCAGTAATAACCTGATCCTGGGCCTGACGACGGTCAATGATGACCGGGATCCGCTCGGCAGTGACTTTCCGTATGTCATTATCGAAGATGGCTCCAGGACCATTCGTTTGGGATCGGAAGAATTCTCTACAGGTAACGCGTTGGAGCAAACGATTTTGTCCTTGACAAATAATTTCAAGATCTATTCCGGTGCCCACACCTTTACGATTGGAACGCATAACGAGTTCTATGACATATACAATTTGTTTATCCGTCAGAACTACGGTACCTACCGCTATGGGAGCATCGCTGATTTCATCGCCGGTCGCGCAGCCAAGGAATATGACCGGACCTATTCCCTGGTCGATGATCTGACCGGTGATGGCTCTGCCGCTGCGGCTGATTTCAATGCCATGCAACTGGGCTTCTATGTGCAGGATGAATGGTTGGTCAATTCACAATTCACCCTGACCGCCGGATTGCGTCTGGATATTCCATTGTTTACGGATGATCCGGTGGAGGATACCTACTTTAATACCACGGCGTTACCATTAATGCGCGCTCAGTATGATATAGCCAACGACATTGAGGCCGGCAAGGCGCCGGATGGTCAGTTGATGCTATCACCCCGTATCGGGTTTAACTATGATATTAGTGGTAATGGAAAGAACATTCTGCGCGGTGGTGTGGGGGTTTTTACAAGTCGTATCCCATTTGTATGGCCGGGTGCTATGTACAATAACAATGGACTCACATTGGGTGGTGTCAATGAAACAACCGCCGGTGTAGATTCCATTACATTCATCGCGGACATCCAGGATCAGTATACAAATCCCACAGTGACTGTTCCTTCAGGTGACATCAATCTGTTTACCAAGGATTTCAAGTATCCGCAAATCCTGCGCGCCAACCTCGGCCTGGATACCAAACTGCCCGGCGACATCAGCGCTACCTTTGAAGGCGTCTACACCAAGACAATCAATAATGTCTTTTACACCAATATCAACAATGACACTGACGGTGCAGTCAACTGGACGAATACACCGGATGACCGGATCAAGTTTACCCGAAGCGCTATTGACAATACGTATGGTGGTGTATATGTTGGTTCAAACACGAATGAAGGGTATACCTACACATTGACTGCCGCATTGAGCAAGGAATTCAGCTCCGGGTTAAATGCCATGCTATCCTATACCTATGGTGATGCCTATGCGCTGAGTGAGGGAACTTCCTCTCAGAATTCTTCCCAGTGGAGAGGTCAGGTGACACAGGCCGATGGTCGAAATGAGCCCGTATTTGGACGCTCTGATTTTGCATTGGGCCATCGCGTACTCGGTGTCCTTGGCTATACGATCAACTGGACGGCCGACAAAAATGTCGCTACAACGATCTCGCTTGTGTACAATGGTTTCAGGGGCAGCCCCTATTCCTATGTAGTAGCCGGGAGCAATGGTCGCAACCTGCACAACGAATCCGGCAGCACAAGCGCCTGGAGAAGCCTGGTGTGGGTGCCGGAAAATGAGGGGGAGATCAACCTGGTAGATCACATCGTGAATGGAAACCTGGTCATTTCTGCTGAGGACCAGTGGAACAACCTGAATGCCTTCATTGAGGCTGATCCTTATCTGAGTGAGAATCGCGGTCAGTATGCGGAGAAGAACTCCAACTGGATGCCATTCACTTCCTATTTCGATCTGTCTGTTCGCCAGGATTTCGGCGTAATGGCTGGTGGCAAAAATCACAAACTGCAACTGAGCTGGGATGTGTTCAACTTTGCCAACCTGCTGAACAGTGAGTGGGGTGTTCGTTACAGTGTACCGGGTGATTTTAATAATTACTTCCTGTACGAATTTGCAGGGTATGAAAGTGATGATACCACCCCAACATTCAAGTACCTGGGCGGCACAACAACTGGAAAAGAGGATTTTGATATTTCAAACTTCTCTTCCCGCTGGCAAATGCGCCTTGGTCTCCGGTATATCTTCAACTAATCAGTTGAGGTAACCAACTTTTGGAAAACGCTTCCAGGAATACGCTATTCCGGAAGCGTTTTCTATTTTTAGGTCGTATCCTATGCAATCAGCTTAACATTTCCCACTACGATGAAAAAACTGTTAACAGCCATCTTCATGCTGACTTTCTTCATGATCGTTCAGCAAACCAATGCCCAGGTCATCATCAACGAGATCAGTTATAATCCGCCTGAATCGGGCACGGATTCCCTGGAGTATATCGAGATCTACAATGCGGGCAATACCGCCGTCGATATCACCGGCTGGTATTTCCAGGCCGGCGTGGAGGATACCTTTCCCGACTTCATGCTGGAACCCCAGGGCTATTTCGTCACTGCAGTCAACGCGCAGGCCATGATGAATGTCTTCGGCATCGCAGCACATCAGTGGACGGATGGCGGCTTGAATAATAGCGGTGAAGCGCTCATCCTCGTCGATGCCGGCGGCAATTTCCAGGACAGCGTGACGTATGACGATATGGATCCCTGGCCGGCAGATGCCGATGGCAGTGGCCCCTCGCTGGAACTGAGGTCACCGGAATTGGATAATAATGATGGCCTCAACTGGCAGATCAGCGGAGGCGCCACAGGTGTGATCATCAATGGCTTCGAACTGATGGGCACGCCCGGCGCACTGAATTCCGGTGGGGGAGGACCCGGCCCGGCGTTAACCATTGAATTGGCAAATTTTCAGTTCAATCCGAATATTGAGGTGATCGAAGTCGGGGATGTGGTCAAATGGGTGAATACGGAATTCCTGGCCCATAATGTGAATGGAACGCTGGCTACCTTTCCGGATAATCCCGAAGGATTCACCAACGGACCTGCTCAAGGCGGACCCTGGGAATTTGAGCATCAATTTAATGTAGCCGGTATTTACCAGTATCAATGCGATCCGCATGCCGGGCAAGGCATGACCGGAATTCTGTATGTGATTGACCCGCTTGTGTATAATGAATTCCCGCTGCAAACGCTTCGATTTACCAATGTCAATGGATCCTCCTTGTTTGATGGTGTTCCCACCACAGTGACCGGCGTCGTGCATGGGATCAATTTTCAGCCGACCGGGTATAGCTTTTATATCATCGACCAGGATAATATCGGGATCAATGTCTTTTCATTTGATCCTGGACCATACACAGTACAGGAAGGCGATATGGTTGAAGTTTCTGGCGTGATCGATCAATTCAACGGTCTCCTGGAAATCATTCCCGACAATATTGAAGTGCTGAGTACCGGTGAGCCGCGAGTTGAAAGCCGCGAGGTTACTGAGGTAACAGAAAGCGATGAAAGCAGCTACGTAACTGCCGGCGCACTGGTCATTGACAGTGTTGTCACAACGGGTACTTCCGGCTTTAATATTTTTACCACTGTTCATAGTTCGGGTACACCGTTGTTGGTCAGAGTCGACGCAGACGGCCCAACAGGATTTACGGCTGAACAAGTCGAGCTCTGGGAAGCGCTACAGGTCTGGGGCATCGGAACCCAGTTTGATCCCAGTTTCCCGTTTACTGAAGGCTACCAAATTCTTGCGCTGGAATTGATTGATATTATCATCGATGGTATTCCCACATTGCCAGTTGATGCTTTTCAATTAAATCCGAACCCGGCATCGCATTGGATCTCTTTAACCGGAGAAATACCCGTGGAATCAGTTTCAATTTATTCGTTATCCGGTCAATTGGTATCGCAAGTCCGGAATCCCAATCCCGGTCAACCATTGAATGTATCCCACCTCAGCTCCGGGATGTATTCGATCAGGGTGATCACGAGCGAAGGGCAATGGGTGTCGAAACTTGTTGTGGAAAAATAATCGCGTATTCAATTTCCCAAACATGGATTGGCGTAGGTTGCACCTACGCTGAAAGGGCGGGTGCAACACGCCCCTCCGTTCTTACGTTCCAAGGGCGATACCCTTGGCTTGCAAATGCCGGCCCTTCAGGCCTCTTACAACTCTTTTAACTCTTATAACTCTTTCAACTCTTCTTCTTACTGTCTTACTGTCTCACTGTCTTACTCTCTTCACCCAGATATGCAATATATTGTTCAATGAATTCTTCCTTTCGCCTTAACCTGTATTGCATTATCCACCTAGGATGGGGTAGGGGGACCACCCTCTTCCACCAGCCGTGCTCGTCATTGAGTTGCTGCAAGACCTTGAAATTTTTTCCCTGGCCCAGGCAAAATACATTGTCCAGGTCAACACCGAATTCAAGTTGTTTTTCGATGTGATCAACAATAAAAGGTGTTAAAAGACGCATGGTATCGGCGTCGTCATAGTAATTGTAATTCTTTCCATCCTTGACCAGGCCCAGCGGACTGAGCGAGCTGATATAATACCGGTTGTAAAATTTCACAGGCCCGCCGCAGGCTTCGATCATGTCATAGATGAATACACTTGACAATTCCTGTTTTTTGGGAAAATCATTTTCGATCCCGAGCATGTCAAGCCGCACCGGGTCGGTAAACGGGATCCCGGTAGCGCCGCCGCCAAACCGCCCGGGATTGATACCCAGGATTACACGGCGCTTGCGGTCATCCGCGTAAAACCGGTTGTAAAACTGCTCCATACACCGGATGACTTCCGGCTCACTGTAAGGCAATAACCAGTCAATGCCGCTGGGCAATGTGATTTCCGGTTGGAGGTTAAAGTGATACTTGAGGATGCGTTGGCTCCAGGTCATTTGATCTTTCTTTCAGCGTGGAAAATAATTGATTATGCTAAACAGTTTAAATCAGCCCGATTCGAAATAGGTAGCCGGCTGGTCAACCTGATTTAAACCAGTATTTTGTGCGCTGAATTCAGATCATGATGATGACGTTTTTATCCACCAGTTTTGTATTGTTTGTGTTGCAGATGTCCTGCCAGGCACCACCGGCTGACGGATCACCGCTTCGGCCCATTGGCGCCCTCCCGGATGAGCTCGGAGAATGTTCAGGCATGGTGGCCCTGGCCGATGATATGTACCTCGGCCTCAATGACAGCGGCAATGCAGCCGAATTATACATTTTCAGCCTCAAACGCCGGATGGCCACCCGAACTATTCCCGTGACCGGTGCCACAAATGTGGATTGGGAGGAATTGGCAATCGATGACCAATACATCTATATCGGCGATACCGGGAATAACAGCGGCGAACGAAAAGACCTTGCCATCTATAAAGTGCGTCGTGACCAGGTCATGAAAGCAGCCGTGGATACTATTGAACGGATAGCCTTCCATTACCCTGAACAATCCGGCACGAAATCATCCAGGAAGCACAATTTTGATTGTGAAGCCATTATCAGTATTGGCGACAGTCTTTACCTGTTTACAAAGAATCGCGGCGACAGTAAAACGGTGGCTTACCGTTTACCTAAAGTTGGTGGAAGCTATGCAGCTACGCGGATCGCCGAGTTTGACGCTGAGGGTTTGGTCACCGGGGCCGACTGGCGAATGATGCCGGACGGAACCGGCCAACTGGCGTTGATTGGATACAGCGTGGCGAAGAAAACCAGGTACAATCCATTCATCTTATGGTTTACGGACATCAGTGATAACAGGTTTTTTGCCAATCAACCGACCAGGCTTACGTTTGATAATACCCTGCAAACTGAAACCATTATTTTCCTCCAGGACAACACGGTGTATGTGACGAACGAGGAAGAACACGGCGACGCCGGATTGATCTATGAGGTCAACCTGGATTGATCCCTGATATTTTCCCATAATTTATATTATGTTAAATAAGTGAATTAGGGCTGAATCCTGATCCAGTCAACGTCTGTCCTATTTCTTATTCAATATGGATCAGGAAGTCGCCCGGTTCGGTGACATAGCCTATCGGGTGAAAGAGATCGCCTGAAGCCTTCAAGACGCGCTGAACATCATCGACTTCCGCTGGCGCCACCGCAATGAGTAAACCGCCTGACGTTTGCGGATCACAGATCACCGGCTTCCAGGTTTCATCCATCATCCGGATATGCTGTCCATAGCTGCTGAAATTCCGATTGGTTCCACCGGGTACACAACCCGCGTCGATATACGCCATGAGTTGATCCGTGATCAGTGGGATCTGCTGGCCCATGATCGTTGCCGACGTTCCGCTGGCCTTGCACATTTCAATCAGGTGACCGGCCAGGCCAAATCCGGTCACATCCGTCATGGCCCGTACTCCCTTGATCTGTCCTAATCGTTCGCCCGCAGCATTCAACCGGATCATCATTGATGCAGCCAGCGTTTGATGTTCATCTTTAAGCTTTCCCTGTTTCTCTGCCGTTGTGAGGACACCGATACCCAGCGGTTTGGTCAGGATCAGGACATCGCCTGGCTGGGCGCCTGCATTTTTCTTGAGGTTTTTGATATCGACCTTCCCGGTAACCGCTAATCCGAAAATGGGCTCCGGTGCATCGATGCTGTGCCCGCCGGCCAGCGGTATCCCGGCGCGGTAACAGGTCTCCTGCCCGCCCTTGATGACCAGGCCGGCAATCTCCGGTGCGAGTTGATTGATAGGCCAGCCCAGGATCGCAATGGCCATCAAGGGTTTTCCCCCCATCGCATATACGTCGCTGATCGCATTGGCCGCCGCGATCCGTCCGAAATCCTCCGGATCATCCACCACCGGCATAAAGAAATCTGTGGTGCTGATCAATGCAGTGCCATCACCCAGGTCCATCACCGCCGCATCATCCCGATGCTCATTTCCCACCAGCAAGGCCGGGCTATTCACCGCCGGCCCATTGGCCATGGAAAGTATATTATCCAGGATCGCCGGCGAGATTTTGCACCCACATCCCGCCCCATGACTATATTGTGTTAATCGCACCATTTTAATTTAAAGTATTACT
>AERA01025405.1_pt1 | contig 12503 bp, 15 predicted proteins | sample 267968 | NCBI WGS metagenome assembly AERA01 (sample SAMN02954363, study PRJNA61401) | activated sludge metagenome | biome: terrestrial; feature: wastewater treatment plant; material: activated biomass; isolation source: activated biomass of an industrial wastewater treatment plant | reverse complement strand
GAAGATCAGGCTCAGGCTCTGGTCGGTCGTCAGATACCTGGCTCCATCGTTCGTCAGGAATGCGATCCTTACGAATACACCGTCCCGGAGACCGGAGAGGTCGTTGAGCTGAGTCACCGTTGGGTTTACAGCCCGGAGGAATTTGCTCCGGCCCCACCCAAGCCGGTCGGTTCGAAACCAAGTTCGAACGGAACACTCGTCACCATCGGCTGATGGCTGTTCCTTGGAGTCGGTCCCGAAAGGGGCCGGCTCTATTCTATCAAAAAATTAAATGTGTGCTATCATGAAATTAAATAAAGCATCAAGAAGCCAATCCAGAATCAGGATGGCAATCAGTGGACCCTCAGGTGCAGGCAAGACTTTGTCATCCCTCAAGATTGCAAAGGGCCTTACCGGGGATCTGTCCAGAGTATGCATCATTGATACTGAATCAGGATCAGCCAACATGTATGCTGACCTGGGGAATTATAATGTGCTGCAACTGGACGACCATACCCCAGAAGCCTACATCAAGGCCCTCCAGCTTTGTGAAGCCCGGAATATGGCTTGTGTGATCATCGACAGTATGTCTCATTGCTGGGAGACTTTGCTGGATAACCACAGCAGAATGTCGGGTAACTCCTTCGCAAACTGGTCTGTCGTAATGCCCAGACACAAGGCTCTAATCAATGCTATCCTAAACAGTCCTTTGCATGTGCTTGCCACTTTCAGGGCCAAACAGGAGTGGGTAGTTTCCTCAGATGAGAAAGGCAAGATGAAGCCGGAAAAGGTCGGCCTCAAGCCGGTCTCCAAGGATGATGTGACCTATGAGTTCGATATCCACCTGGAACTGGACTCTGGACATAATGCATGGCCCTCCAAGGACCGTACAGGGCTTTTTGCCGGTGAGGAATACCGAAGATTCATTCCGGATGAAAAAACCGGCCAGAGAGTCCGTAAATGGATCTCAGAAGCCGTTTCAGGACCCGAGATATCCGTTGCCTCTCAGATTGCTGCCTGCGAGTCCCTGGAAGCCTTAAAAGAGGTTTGGGACCAGATTGAACTTTCAGTCAGACCAAAAGTTAAGGAGCTCTTTCAGGACAGAAGGAGGCAATTGCAAACCACCCAAAATGGAATGACGACATGAAAATCCGGGAAATCAAACTCCTTTACAGTCCAGCCTCAGGTGAAAGCCCAAAGATCACCACCAGCCAGGAAGCCTATAAAATTCTGATAGGTTCATGGGCCAAATCGACCATTGGGCTATATGAAGAATTCAAAGCGGTCCTTATTGATCAGTCAGGCAAGGTCCTTGGCATTCTGCCTATTGCCAGGGGAGGTGTTACAGCCTGCCTGGTTGACCGAAGGCTCCTCATGGCAGCTTGTTTGATAGCCAGGGCAACCCGGCTTATTGTAGCCCACAATCACCCTTCGGGGCTGTTGAAACCCTCCCCTCCGGACATTGTGCTAACCTCCAAGATCAAGCAGGCTTGTGAATTCTTTGATATCGAACTGGTCGATCATCTCATCCTTACACCCGATGGCTTCATGAGCTTTCAGGATGAAGGAATGCTCTAATTAACTCATAAAACCCAATTAAATGGAAACCCAAACTCTAGATATTCAGCAAACTGAAAGAAACCCTTTCATTGAGTCAAACACCCTTCCGGTGACTCTTCAAGAACTGGAGAATGATCACATCATCCCGGTATTCACGAGGAATAACCAACCCTTGATCAGTCAGGCTCAGTTTATTCAAATGGTTCATGAAAAGACTCAGAGATTCCTAGCTTCCTCAGTCACGAATCCTGACATCAGGGTCTCCCACCCTATTAAAGGGAGAATTCCCTCAGCCATGCATAAAGCTGCAGCTGATCTGGAGCCGCATGAAAAGACTATCTACTACCAGCGGATGATGTTCATCTGCCGGGTGCCGGATCTTTCCAGGCAGGTAAATGGTCAGGAGATGGACTTCATTGTTGGTGGTGTCAAAGCCTACAACCTTGACAACATTACCGGACAACGGGAATCCCTCCAGCACTTTAAGCTCTTCTCAGGCTACCAGGTCTCTGTCTGTGCAAACCTTTGTGTCTGGACCGATGGGGCCAAGCTGGATGTGAAAGTCAATAGTCTGGACCATCTTGGGCTTTCTTTTGAGCAACTCCTGGAGGAGTATGATCCTAATGCCCAGATTGAAACACTGAGCAAATTTCAGGATCTGACCATTACTGAAAGACAATTTGCCCAATTGGTTGGCAGATGCAGGATGTACCCTCACCTTTCCTCAGCCACCAGGAGAGGTATTCCGAGTTTGGCTCTCAACGACTCTCAAATCGGAAGAGTGGTAAAGGGGTTTTATGAGGACCAGCACTTTGGTTCAGCTAACGGGGAAATTGATCTCTGGAATCTGCACAACCTGTTCACTGATTCAAACCGATCGTCCTACGTGGATTCTGCCCTGGACAAGGCTGTCAATGTCTCCAACTTCACCAGTCAATTGGCTGATGCCCTTTCCTCAGGCTCAGATTTTTGGCACTTGAACTGACCAGGGATTGAGAGAGACGGGGTTATACTATCCCGTTTCTCTCACTTTTGATCAACCTTGATCAAATCAGAAAGGGGAATTCCGAGGGCTGAGGAGATCTTGTAAAGGGTGTAGATAGTGGGGTTTGTATTTCCGGATTCCAGCCGGGCCATGTTGGATTTTTCAAAGTCGCATAGGGATGCCAATTGCTGCTGGGTTACACCTAGCGTTGTTCGTGCTTTTTTGATATTGGCACCGATCCGTTCCTGGAGATGTTTCTTGGTCATCCACCTGCCTTAGGTGGTGAATATTCCTCAGATAGGATAACATTTGGTTATCATAAATGATAACTTTGATTCCAATGTAAAAGCCAAAGAATCTCATCATTAACCCAACCTCATTCACATGCGGATTCCTATAACCGTTCTCCAATACTTTTTAGCCACAACTTGCCTCATTGTTTCTGCTTTTGCTGCACACTCACAACAGTCTGATTTAACCTGGGAAAACCTAAGCCCGAGTCAACAGCAGATGCTTATTGATTACGGTCACGAAAGGCTGCAAGAGCTCTATCCAGAGGAGACTTGGAGCTTAAGGAACCCTTGGACAGGCGCACTTGCCAACTTCATCGGGCAAAATTGCCTTGAGATCGATATTCTGTATGAGAAGAATAGCGACTTTGTTGCTATTTCATTTGGAAAGCGAAATAGCCTGGTTTGGGTTAATGCTGAGGTTCTAAAACAGGAAGGTAGAACATTTATAGCCGGGATTGAAATCTTTCCATTCATTGACAAAGCACCTAAATGGGGTCAGGACCAAATCCTTTATCGAGTACACTATGTAGAAATTCTTCTTTCTGAAATGGAACAGAAAGCTCTGAAAGCCAGGCCGATTCGGCAAGAAGATTTTAACAGACATGGTAAGGAAATCGTTTCTTTCAATTCTTTGCTGATTGAACCCATCGATGTAAGAAGATTCTTGCCTGACTTTAAGGAAAGTGAGAATATGGCCCTGTTGATAGCTAGGGCATTCAACGGCCTTTAACAATCCCTGCGTATGTTCTCCAACGATGGCAAGAACGACAATAAACGGACTGTACGGGGTTGTAGTAAGATTGTCATATTCATAGCCGGCCTCTCTTTCTTAGGGCTTGCTGCCTCCCTACTTCTTGATGTAATCTTCAAGGGAGATTCATTCATTAAAAACGCAACGGAAGACGTTGCAGACCTAAGGTTTGCTTTTTGGCTGACATTGATAGCTATCGCTGTCTACTTTCTAGCCGGCGGCAAGGTATTCACCTCCAAAGACGACGAGGATGATCTAGATTAATTGCACCCTAGAAATAATCGGGTCTAAAAAACTATTGTCAGTTGGACTGGGCCTATGGCTGCTGGAAAGAACATCCAACACGGTAGGATCTGAAACAGCCATAAACCTTTGTTTCCTTAACAATAAGAGAGGCATGAAATGAAGGTAATAGATCTGGTTTTCGCAAGGTGAAGTGATACTAAGTCTGAGCATTAGGCCGGCAATTAAACCCTTCCCAAATGCTGTGCTGTTCTGGCTGAGGAATGCTCAACTGGAAATTTTTATTGACAAAATTCCCAGTAGATTAGATTGACCCAAATCCAGAAGATATTTACCTGTACAGCTATACATCCCTATATATAGGGATGTATAGCTGTACAGGAATTATCAAAGATCAAATAAGCTCATAGTAATCCTTCTTATCTGGAGGCCTTCTAAAACACCTTAGTTTAAAGGAATTTCCTGATCCATCGGAGATATAGCCGTTCTTAAACTTAGCTAATTTACTTCCTATTTCAGCTTCACTCCAACCAAATGCCAGTTTAAGAGCATCTATTAAATCTTGTCTGCACATATCTCGACCAATTAGAATTGTGCAAATCTTCTCTTGAAGCTTGACCGACTTATCTAACTGCCTTGATGTAAACCCATGTGGATTCTGGATTCTTACCAGATCTAGTTTATTCTCATCAAATCGAAATGAGCCGACGACGCAAGGACCTGAGTGCCTGCTCTTTTCGATCGTGAGTGTGACAATACCCTCATCACATTCCGTCTGTAATACTGTTGATGCTTTATTACGAAGTTCACTTCCCAAATGCCCTCTTTCTTTGTTTGATCTAGGGTTTTGGTGAATCACAACGAAACAAGTACATTCAAATTCATTGATAAGTGCATTACATAAATCAATGAAATCTAGACTATTCGACACGTTATTAAAATCTTGAACCAGATCCGAAACGACGTCCAAAATAATGAGGATATGTTTCTTATTCCTTTTTCTCAAATTTCCAAGGTATCGCCTGACTGTATTCGCTCGATGTTCTCTAGGAACTGAGACAAGGCTAGAATAGCGAAAGTTATTTGGGTTACTGGTCACCTTACACTTAGCATCCCTCAGTATCCTACTAATGGCCATAGGGAATTCATAGTTCATATTTCGCTCCGTATCGAAATAAACAACTTGAATATCCCTGTGCTTACATTCGAACCCTTGGCTTATTATCCCCGATCGTGAAATGACCGCACTAGCCATTTGGCCCGCAAGTCTGGATTTATGACTACCATCTGATCCCTTAATGACACCAATAGTATTTGGATAAATTAAACCCTTTCCGTCAAGGCATATCATTGGTTGATGATTTAACATCACGTTCATGGATTTTAGCTGCTTTAATTTGGCTTCCATTTCAAGCACAACTTGTAAATAGTCAATACTCATGTTTCTTTAAGTTTGTGATTTTGAGAATGGCAGACTTCTAAGCCTGCAACTGAGTCATCATCTCGACGATGATGTTGTTCTACAGGACCATTTAACCTGGAACTGTTGGATTCAAAAAGTTCTAGAACTGACTGTTCCAGAACATACACTTTGCCTCCCACTTTTGTCCATTTCACGAGGTTTTCCGTTCGCCAATTGTAAGAAGTGGTTCGACAAATACCCAGCATCTCACGGAATTGCTTTTCCGGAAGCCATATGGGCTTTTGACTTTTCATTGATAATATAGTTAAAAGGAAACGTGGCTACTCACTGAAGTAACCAAACAATAAAAAAACCATTCCAAAATCTTCTTGGAAACTGTTCTGTAATTAGTTGCACCATGGCAACATTAGACAATAGAACTTGCCTGCAGTTTTGATCAGAATTGATCGTAAATCAAATGTAAGGTATTATTTTGATGCTGAGCAACTAGAATGCGTTCAATTTTAGAAATTTAAAGAGCTGTTGTTCAAAGATGTTCAAATCCGATCAAAAAGCTCACTTGTTCGATGCATCTGCTCATCTACGGCCTGAAGATACTTCTGAGTCATCGCGATATTTGCATGTCCCCCTATCTCCCGCAGACTCATCAGATCTGCACCTAGCATAAGCCCCAGGCAAAAGAACGTATGCCTTCCCTCATGGAACGAGAAGGCCCTTTTAAGCCCAGCTCTTAGGCAAATCTGCTTTAGCCTCTTATTAGCATAGGCATTCCGGCTCTCAATTCGCTTACTGAGGGGATCTCCACCATTTTGGATGTCACTTGCACTCAATAAGCCGAATACTGGCTCCTTTGAACCACAATGGCTGGTATCGATCTGTTTCAAGGCATTTTTATTAAGGATCAAATCAATTTGCCTTCGTGTCTTTCTCATTCTATATCTCAGACGAAAATTCTCACCATGAGCATGTATACTGATGTACCTGAGGCAACACGCATCCCCAAACCGCATTCCACCTGCAAAACAGCAGAACAGGAATGTTCGAAGTATTCTCCTATCACTTTCTGAGGATGGGGTATAAGCTGAAAGGATTCTAAGTTCATCTATGGTAACGAAGCGTTTTTGGCTCGTTCCGGACCTAAGTTTATAACCTGACAGGTCAATTGTCTCAATAATCTTTTCCCGAACAGCCTGATTGATGACAGACTTGATGATCTTCATTCTGGTATATAAGGTCCAATCTGCAAGTTGATACTTTTGCCGAAGAAAGTCTTCGAAGCTGTCCATCCATGATACATCCATTTGGTGAAGCTTAATTTTTGGATCAAACTCCTCTATTCTCTTTCGACAAGATGTATAGTTCTTTCGGGTAGGATATGATCGCTTATGATCTGTTTCGAATCTCTCCCGGATGTAGTCAACCAGGAAAACCGACTTCCTGACTGGATCCTTGTTGCTTTTGACAATCTCCTCAACTTCTTCCAGGTCGATACTGGCATTCAGGGCATACAGTCGATTTACTACATTCCTATACTTCAGCACCTCGTTCTCAATTCTCAGATTGAGCATACGGTCATTCTTAACCTTTTGCTCCTTCTCATTCCATTGTGATGGATTCACCCTAACTCCTGGAAGGGTGATCTCCTTCTTTTGCTTACCAGCAATGAGACGAATTCTTAGAGGGCAGGTCCCTGACTTGTTAATAGCACTCCTCCGGCAGATTACTTTCACTGATGCCATGTGTGGAAAATGGGTTTGTCGAACATTTGTCGAACTTTTTATGTGCAATATCGCACACGAGTAAATTCAACTGAACAATCAATAGTTCCACAAAGGGCTGAATATCAGCTTCTCGTGTTCAACCATGCTTAATGATGTTCAGATTGTTCGAGTCCCGCCCTGGGCACTTCCATTACTCTGCGTGCAGATCCCGCACCTTCTGCAAAAACGGAGACGCAAACACGAAGTTTTGCAGGATCTGGTTTTTCGAATGCAAGACCTCGTTCATATTCCCCTCCCAGGCCAGGCGGCCCTCGTGCAATAAGGCAATATTATCCCCGATCGCCATCACGGAATTCATGTCGTGGGTATTGATGATCGTGGTGATGTTATTCTCATGGGTGATGCCGTAGATCAGATCATCAATGATCATACTGGTCTTGGGATCCAGACCGGAATTGGGCTCATCGCAGAACAGGTATTTCGGTTGCAGGACAATCGCCCGCGCGATACCGCCCGCTTCATCATCCCGCCGCTGAGCTCCGACGGATATTTTTTATTGACACCGGTCAAACTCACCCGCTCGAGGCAATAGTTGACCCGGTCGAGTTTTTCCTTGCTGGTCTTGTTAGTAAACATGTCCATCGGAAAGCGCACATTCTGTTCGATGGTCATGGAATCAAATAGCGCCGTGCCCTGGAACAACATCCCCACTTCCATCCGGATATCCCGAACGCTTTTTTTATCCAATGCCGTGAAGTCCGTTTTTCCATACCACACCTTACCTGCTGAAGGCGGATACAACCCCACCAGGATCTTCAACAACACGGTCTTGCCCGCGCCGCTGCGCCCGATGATGAGATTGGTTTTCCCCGACTCAAAGGTCAAGGAGATATCCGTCAGCACCTCATTGTCCCCAAACGACTTGTATATGTTTTCCGCCCGGATCATGAGGTCAGTAATACTGCGATGAGATAATCAGCAATGAGAATGGCAATATTACTCATTACCACGGCCGTCGTACTGGCTTTTCCCAATTCAATACTTCCACCGATCACAAAGTATCCCTGGTAGCAACTGATCGCGGCAAGCAGATACCCGAACACAACCGCTTTTACATACATGATAAACACATTCCAGGGTTCAAGGAATGCGCGGATCCCTTCCACATATTCCGCAGAAGTGAACAACCCGGTTGGCACTGCCGCGATCCATGCGCCAACGATGCTGACGATGGCCGCTACGGAAACCAGGAGCGGCACCACAATGATGGAGGCAATGATCTTCGGCATGACCAGGAAAGCTGATGTATTCACGCCCATGATCTCCATGGCGTCGATATGCTCCTTCTGCCGCATCCCACCAATCTCGGCAGCCATATTTGATCCAACCTTTCCTGCTAAAACCAGGCAGGTGATCGTTGGCGCCAACTCGATAATTGTAATATCGCGCACGAGATAACCGACATAATACCGCGGGATTAATTGTCCGCCCAGCTGATAACTGATCTGCACCGCCATTACCGCGCCCATAAACGTCGAGATCAGCATGACAATGATGAGCGACCCGACACCGATGTCATTCATCTGCCGCATCGTCTCCCGCCAGTACATGGTGAAGTTTTCCGGACGGGAAAAGACATTCCGCATCCAGATCAGGAATTTTCCCAGGTGGTGAATAAACCGGATATTCATCAGCGCACGAAGGTAGCGGTTAAATGTAAGTGTTCCGCCATAAACCCGCCACAGATAGCCAAGTATCTGAAAAGCAATAAGTTTACGCTTATGAAAGCGATCGTTACAGGTTCTACAAAGGGCATTGGCAAAGGGGTGGTCTCATTGCTCGCGCGCGAGGGCTGGAGTGTCGCATTGAGCAGCCGAAATAAATCTGATCTGCAGGCACAGCAGGCCGATTTGAAACATCAGTTTCCCGACCAGGACTTTCCCTGGCATGTGGTGGATTTCAGCCAGAAAGCCGAGACCATTGCGTATGGCCAGGCGATTATTGAAAAATGGCCCGATGTGCATTTGCTGGTCAACAATGCCGGCATCTTTCTCCCCGGGGCTGTGCACAATGAGCCTGATGGTGTTTTAGAAAGCCAGATCCAGGTGAATTTGCTCGGCCCGTATCATTTGACCCGGGCGGTGCTACCGGCGATGATGAAACGAAAGAAAGGACTGATCATTAATATCGGTTCGATCGCATCCTTGATTGCGTATCCAAACGGTGGAGCTTACACGATTTCAAAATTTGCACTCCTGGGATTCAGCAAATGCCTTCGCGAAGAAATGAAACCGCATGGCATCAAAGTCACTACGGTTTTCCCCGGCTCGACCTGGTCGGCCTCATGGGAAGGCGCTGATTTTCCGCATGAACGATTAATGGTCCCGGAAGATGTGGCGGAAGCGATTGTCAGTGTGACGCGCCTGAGTGATGCATCGGTGGTGGAAGAAATTCTGATCCGCCCGCAACTCGGCGATCTGCCCTAGACGAGTTTAACCTTCGTAAAAGATCCGGTAGATCACATGGGCATAATCGTCCGACACAAGCATCGATCCATCCGGCAATAATTCCAGGTCGACCGGCCGTCCCCATGCATTTCCTCCCTGCAGCCAACCTTCAGCGAATGTCTCGTATGATACAGCCTTGTTCCCGTCCAATCGCACCAGGGTAATGCGATAACCGATGGGCGCTGATCGGTTCCATGACCCATGTTCTGCAATGAAAATCTGGTTTTTATATTCAGCGGGGAACATACTTCCTGTATAGAATTCCATGCCTAAAGCCGCGACATGCGGTCCAAGGATCTGTGCCGGTGGCGTGTAATCCGAACAGGTATGACCAGCACCGAGTTTCGGATCGAGCGTATTCCCCTGGTGACAATATGGATAGCCAAAATGCATGCCTTCACGTGGCGCGTAATTCAATTCATCGCCTGGCATATCATCGCCCAGCCAGTCGCCGCCATTGTCGGTAAACCATAGTTCTTTCGTCTGCGGGTGCCAGGTGAAGCCAACTGTATTCCGGATACCGCGATGGAGGATCTCCCGCGCCTTGGTCTGCATGTTCAGCCGGGTGATCGATGCGAAAATTTCATCTTCAGATTCACAGACATTGCAGGGTGCGCCCACCGGAACATATAAATGACCATCCGGTCCGAACGCAATGTATTTCCATCCGTGATGACCTTTATTGGGATAGTCGTCATAAAAAACTTCCTTCTTGGGCTGATCCAGATGTTGTTCAACATTTGGATACTTCCAAATCCTACTGATCTCAGCCACATACAAATCACCATCTTTCAGGGCAACACCATTTGGGGAATTCATCCCCGTACCGAGTATGAATTTCTTATCCGTTCGGAAATCATTGTTCACATCTTTCACTGCATAAACGCTTCCTTCTCCGCGGGTGCCGACATACAGGGTACCCTCAGCGCTTCGGGTCATGGACCGGGCATTGGGAAGATCATCGGCATACACTTCAATGCTGAAACCGGGCGGCAACTTGATTTTGTCGAGTGGCAGGTTTGCCGTAAAAACTCCGGTTGTATCGACTGTATGACCAGTAGTTTCATTTCCTGTATTGGCGGGCTGACAGGCGGTCGTGAGGAACAGACCCAGGATCCAGAGAAGACTCATGTGAAGATGCTTGACAGGTAGGGAGAATGAAGAAATAAACGAACACATAATGAGGTCACCATTGAGATGGAACCCAATTGAAACAACCGCCTTCTACATTCGTTCATACACCGTGACAATGTCATCAAATTTTTTCACAGGCCTGTAACGGCCTTCCATCAGATCTGTCAGGACTTTCCGGTCTCTGGGTTTTTCTTCCAGCAAAATAAATCGGGGTCTGCAGGCCAGGATCTTCACAAACTCATCCTCCTGGTGCAGCTCCAGTGCCTCCACATTCTCAATATCCCACAGCAAGGATCGATGCACATAGGACGTCGGACTGCTCGTACCCGTGAGGTGGTAAAGGATCTGATGGTAATCGCCGGTATAGATCCGATCATCGGGCTCAAGTCTTTCATTCAAATAAGCGGCGACTTCGCGCACGGTTTTCTTTTTATCGAAATAATCTTTTTTCTGATACACCAAATTGGCCAGCAATATTAGCCCCAGAATTACATAACCAAGTTTTGGATTTCGCATCCAGCCAAGGATTGGACCAGGTTGACGTCGACGATCAAAAAAACTGGCCGAGATCAGGCAGAAGGGTAAGAAGAAATGAATAATATAGTGGGCGAAAAACTTACCGGGCAACAGGATCACCAACATCACGAACAGCGTCCAGAGCAATCCCAGGATTTGAAAGGGTCGGCCCACAGCTTTCCAATGCCAAAGGCAAAAAACAAACCACACTGTGACCGGCAGATATCTGCCCAACCCATTGATCAGGAAATTGCCGACATGCGACATGGCAAAGTCAATCCGGTATTGCGATGGCAATTCAAAGGCGAAAAAGTAAAATTCCTCTTGCAGTTGATGCGACCAGGCCCAAAGCCAGGTGACCACGAATGGCAATAAGAATCCTGCACCTAACGCCACACTCCATCCCAGCCACGAAGTCCATGCACGTTTCTCCCGGATATTTTGCCATAAAAAGAACAGCCCGAATGCCACTCCATCAGCCAGTACTATATACTTGATCATGAATCCCATACCAAGCAGCACGCCGGCCAGTCCATAACCCGCGAAGCCCGGATGCCTGATCATCAGATACAAAGCCGTAATCGTAAAGAGATTGAAGAAGAGTTCGGTGTTGGGTGAAATCCCGTAATAAGTGTACACCGACGTCACAAAGAGATAGATCAATGCTGCCGCTGCCGGTGCCGGATTCCGATCCCGCAATTCTTTATCCGGAAACCAGGCGCGGTACACCAGGTACAATACCCATGCGGTCAACGCCACCCAGATCGTACACATGATCCGGATCATCAGGATGCTGCTTCCGAACACCGATTGGAAAATGGCAAACAACCAGAAAATGCCCGGCGGCTTGACATCGATCACATCCCGCATGAAAAGATCGCCTGAACGGATCGCATCGGCAATGACGATGTACGTCGATTCGTCGTGATCCATGACGGCCGGGAAAAAGGAGAAGAAGCGCATGAAAAAGGCCAGGACCACCAGTAATCCCAGCATGCGAACAGGGTACGGATAAATTTGATCTCGAAAAAAGGTGAACATCGTGATGTGGCTCAACCTGGCTTTGGGCTTGTTTTCCCAAACATACGTATCCTTCGGCTAAACTTTGATGTCAGACATCAATGCGGGATGGTGCTCGTAGGCTAAATCTATGCGCAGAAAGATGATTGAGAATTCAGATGCCAGATGCCAGATGTAAGATGCTGGATATCGGAAAAATAAAATCCTCCTCCCTCATCATTTTTTGCGGACTTCGTGCATTTTGCATTTCTCTGGGGCAGACCGGGAGTCTATTTCATGTGACAATGGATCCTTGAATTTATTCTTATGTCACCCCTAAAAGGGGTGATGTGGATTTTTATTCATCTTCTTTGCTACCTACACACAACCCC
>AERA01001633.1_pt1 | contig 12534 bp, 13 predicted proteins | sample 267968 | NCBI WGS metagenome assembly AERA01 (sample SAMN02954363, study PRJNA61401) | activated sludge metagenome | biome: terrestrial; feature: wastewater treatment plant; material: activated biomass; isolation source: activated biomass of an industrial wastewater treatment plant | reverse complement strand
GGTTCTTCGATCAAAAGACGAACCGCTGGCACTGGAAAGAGAAGGGCATTCACGTCCACCCTGTTGTGCATGACCTTCTCGCGAACCGACTCGACATCGTCGAACACGCGCGACAGATCGCCTGGGCCGCACAAGGCCCGACGGTCGTCGCTCAGACGCTGGGCAACTGGCCGCCCGATTGTCCTACGGCGCGTGAAGGAGTCGCCCGTCTTGTCCACGACACATGGCAGCGCAAGCGCATCGAGAACACACCCATCGACGAGTCGTCGTTCGCCGCGTTGCTTGCGGCGACCACGGCCGCAATCGAAGCGGAGATGGTGTGATGGGACGACGCAAGCGCGAGGACGAACTGCTGAACAAGTTCGACTACAAGCCGTACCGATACCCGGGCGACTTCAGCACCGAGCGCCTGACTCGGGTCGCGCGCATGTGTACCACGATGCAGGGTGTGTGTTCGGCTATGGGGCTGCGTTGGGGCCGTTTCGTCGCGACGATGCAAGCCTACCCGCAACTCGAAATAGACATCCGCTATGTGTGGAAACGGCGCTCGCCGCACACGTTCGCAAAGCATCAGGTATGATGGACTTCGACGGGTGCCCACGCTATGGCAACACAGGATCGGCGGTCGCGGTCCCCGTTCTCCAGCGGGCCGGGTTTGCTTCCCGAGTGCCAACCGTGACCGTCGCTTCCGTCAGTTCCCCCAAGTGAATACGCCCGCCGACAGGTAGGGAGACGGTCCCTCTCGACGGACTCATGCAACGCAAGCTACACCCTCGCGACGGCGCTCGAACTGTCGGCTGCGAACCCGTTGCTGGAGTTGATCCAATCATCAAGTCGGCGTGCTCCGGCAATTCCCTCGATACAGGTCACTACAAGCCGGTAGATATAATTCTCGTCCATCATAGCATCCTGCCATTAGTGCGCGACTGATGGATAGAACGACAAACCACCAGCTAGTTCGAAGAGAGCGAATCACGGCCGAGCACGCATAAGTTTATCATAACAGTTTCGCCAAGCCACGATAGACGCCTCAATTGGGGGGCACTCGCGCTCTGTGCGCATTTTCCGCCTGATGTAATCCAGCCTGTCGAGGCCAAATCTATTGGCTTCCTGCAAATCAAGCGTCTCCTGCTCGACGGGGTCGCGAGCAACTAATCCATACTCACGAAGCTTGCCAGACGAGAGAAACTGAACATCGGCTGGCTCTATTCGCAGCATGTCGTCCGCCAGGCTCGTGGAAATATTCATTTTGCGCAAATAGCTTCTGAGCTGCCCCATCAAGCTCCTGTATCCGTCTCTAATTTCGTCGGGACTAGTTGATCTGCCTGGATTGAAGTATGGTCGGTGGATTCCAACTTTGCCCGATATAATACGATCAACCGCGCCAGCCAAAACAAACACACAAGAACTAACGCACATAGCATTCTTTTCAACGCGGACGGGCATCCTCTCTTTGCGTAGGAGTTCTCCGATGGCAAGTGCTGCAGCCACATCGCCTCCCTGGCTATTGAGGCTCAATGGCGCGATGGCCGCGACCTTGTCGCGCCACCCCGAATTTTTCTCAAAGACCTCCTTCATCTGCTCGTATGTAGTTTTCGTAATTTCGCCACTGAAGGCAATTCCGAATGAGCACATCTGCTCGCCATCATTAAACCAGTCCGCACATGAAATCCCTCCCTCGACTTTGTCCGAGGCAGCGTAGACCCAAGGGGTCATAATGAACACCATGCTGATCGCAAGCAGAGTCCGTTTCATGCCCTCTCCACAAAAACAATAACCAGCGAGTCGACGCTTGCTCGCCCCAGTACGAAGCACAGATCGAACTTTACGACTTCCGTAGTTGCTCCAAGAGCGCCCAATTTCTGCAGGACGGACTTTGCAGAGACGAGGTACTTATGCCCACCTCCAACTGATGCGCGATCAACTGGATGCAATAATATCAGTCACGGTCCTGTCCGCCCGACATGACGCTTACTAAGGCGCCAAGTATCCAAGCTGGAACGAGCATGCCAACGCCCACGATCATTGCCAAAAACAGATCGTCTCCCGTACAGGCATCAAATCGCGTGCAATCAGCAGACCTAACACCGAAGTACGCGAAGCAAAGCCAAGCAACAGCAAACACCACACCGCCGATTCTTGTTGTGATTTGAGGCACAAGTACACCTGCATCTTGTTGGTGGTGGCAACAGCTAGACTTCTGACCCCGTCGAGGAAAGTCATATGTGTACCAGCTGCTGGTTGCCAACTCATCCCCTAAGGCGCTTGCCTCTGCATATTCTCTGCTCGCTCCCCGTTCGCGCGACACGTGCGCGATCAATAAGCTGCACTCCTAAGCAGAGGTGTTACGCTTTTGTTGCCGGCCGGGCGCCTAGCATCGGTACCTTGGGCAGCAATCGTCACTGCGCCACGGCGCAGCAGCCGCGACACCCAATGGGAACAACCCATGACCGATTACGAGAAGGACTTCGAACACCCGCGCTGGACGGACCTCGCGCCGATGTTCTTCGACGAGAACGGCCTTTGCTACTATCCGCCATGGCTTGAAGGGCTCGCTACGGCCGAGGTCAAGGCGCTCAAGCCTGATGACTTGTGGGAACGCCGCGAGGCGTGGGAACGCGCGAACAACCCCGAGTGAGCATCACGGCGGGTTTTGCGAATTTACAGGACATGGAGACACTTCCCGCGGTAGAACACCGTGATTTCCGTGGCCGGGGTTTGTTCCGGGTGATGTGCCAATTGGTGTCATCAATTCCGGATGCCCTCGGAAATCGCCGGAAAGCGGGCGTAGTTCAGTGGTAGAACGACAGCTTCCCAAGCTGTATGTCGTGGGTTCGATTCCCATCGCCCGCTCCAAACTTCATTGAAGCCTCGCCCTTGATTATTGGCTTAACGGGCCGGAGCGCGACATTGAATTATCACGCCAATTTGGGCCGATCCGCGCGATCCGAAACCGGCTACAACATTTTCCGACGAAGTGGACGCCGGTTCGTCGAAGAAAATGTGACCGGTTCTAAAAAAATTTCGACCTCCACCCCAAGGAGGCCTCACGCTGCTGCGTCTAATGGTTCAGGAAACACTTTGCGACGGCGGCGCAATGCCAGCAGACCAAGCGGCGAAATGGCCTGGAATGGCGACCGATGAAGTCCTGGCGCTACGTGCGGCTGCTGGCGATCGCAGGGCGTTTGCCGAGCTTCTAGCGGCGCATTATGACCGCATCTACCGGATGGCTTGGCGCTGGTGTGGCACTCGAGAAGCAGCCGAGGATGTAGCACAAGACGTTGCAATCAAGCTTGCGACGGCGATCCGGGGGTTTACCGGCGAGGCTGCCTTCGCGACCTGGCTCTGGCGCATCACCTACAACACGGCCATCGATCAAATCCGCCGCGGCCGCCGCTTGGCACTTGTAGGCTCCGATCGGCTCGCGAGCCTGGTCGACGGTGCTTCCTTTGATACGCCCGAAGCCAAAACTCTCGATGCAGAGCTTTGGAGCGCAGTTCGTGCGTTGCCACCTCAACAGAGAGACGCAGTTTTGCTGGTCTACGCTGAGGACATGACCCACGCCGAAGCAGCCGAGGTGATGAATGTCAGCGAGAATACGGTGTCATGGCATCTGCACGAGGCGCGCAAGACACTAAAGAAACGGCTGGAGGCCACGGAGTAGGCCGATGATCGACCGCAAGTTAAAATCGTTGAGTGATCTGCCCGTCCCTGCCGCTTCGGCCGATGCGCAGTCAACGGCAATGCGTGCAGCTCTTGCCGCGTTCGACGAGGCACAGTCAACAGCAAACAAAAAAACGAGCGAGCAACCCCAAGGAGCGCGCACGCCCAACCGTCCAACGCACATGAACTCGCCGAAATCCCGGAGAACCATGATGCGTCTGCAATCGTCTCACTACGCAATCGCTGCTTCAATCGCCGCCGCGTTTATCGCTGTGCCAGCCAGTCTCCACTATATCAATCAAGAACGGAGTGCGCGCTATCCCGGCTTGCACAATGAGCCGGTGCCGAATGAAAATCATTCACCCCTTGCCTCTCCAGACAGCGCAACGGATTTGGCGAAAGCACCCGCTCAGTTGCCGAAACGCGACGAAGCTGCCGCTAAGGTCATCGCAACTGAAGATAAGGCTAAGAATGAAGCAAGCCGTCGGGCCATCGCAGAGCCTGCAGCCGAGCTACCGACAGCACCCGCACCATCGGCTGTGGAAACTGGTGTCGGCACATCTGGCCAAGCAATCCTAGGCGTACCCAATGATGCCGGCCGTTCAAGGAGTTTCGGAAAATTCGAATCCAAGCCGCCCGGTGGTTCGCAGTTAGGTGGATTTGTCGATTCCGTGCCGCCTGCTCCTTATTTGGATACCAGTCGCGATCGCTTCGAACATGTCAGTGACAACCCGCTCAAAGAGGTTGCGAGCGATCCCATCTCAACTTTCTCGATTGATGTCGACACAGCTTCCTATGGCTTCATTCGCCGATCACTCAATGGTGGCCACTTGCCACCTGCTGATGCTGTGCGCATCGAGGAGATGATCAATTATTTTAATTACGATTACGCCGCGCCGAAGTCACCGGACGTTCCCTTCCAGCCAACCATAACAGTGCTGCCAAGCGTTTGGAGCCCTGGCCATCAGCTCGTTCATATCGCGATCAAAGGCTATGAGTTGAAGAGCACCGAGCGCCCACGTGCCAACCTCGTATTTCTGATCGATGTATCGGGTTCGATGCAGCCAGCCGACCGGTTACCGCTTATCAAAAGCTCATTGAAGATGCTGCTCGATAACCTGAAGCCTGACGATACGGTTGGACTTGTCACCTATGCATCGGGCTCCGGGATCGCACTTGAACCGACAAAAGTCTCCGACAAGGCCAAGATTATTGCTGCAATCGATGCGCTGGGCGCAGGTGGTTCGACCGCTGGTGCAGCGGGCATCGAGGATGCCTACAGTTTGATCGAATCCAATTTTGATAAATCTGCGATCAATCGTGTGATCTTGGCCACCGACGGCGACTTCAACGTTGGCATCGCCGACCAGAACCAATTGAAGAGCGTGATCGAAAGAAAGCGGCAGTCGGGCATATTCCTGTCGATCATCGGCGTTGGTCAGGGCAACTACAACGACTCACTTATGCAAACGCTTGCGCAGAATGGCAACGGCACCGCTGCCTACATCGACACGCTGAACGAGGCACGCAAGGTGCTTGTCGAGGAAGCCTCATCCACACTCTTTCCGATCGCGAAGGATGTGAAGATTCAGGTTGAGTTCAATCCTGCGGAGGTGAGCGAATATCGCTTGATTGGATACGAGACGCGGGCTTTGCGGCGCGAAGACTTCAACAATGACAAAGTGGATGCCGGCGATGTCGGTTCTGGCCACGCTGTTACCGCGATCTACGAGATCACACCCGCAGGCAGCAGGCGCTTCGTCGATGATTTGCGCTATGGCCGCACCACGACTGAGGCCAACAAATCGGAGCAGCAAGCAGACGCCAAGCCAGGCGAGCTGGGCTTCCTCAAGCTCCGCTATAAGCTCCCCAAGGAGGAGACAAGCCGATTGATCGAGATGCCAATCCGGAACGCGGACGCATTGCAAAGCATCGATCAAGCATCACTCGATGTGCGCTTCTCAATTGCGGCGGCCGCGTTCGGTCAATTGTTGAAGGTGGCAAGTGGACTGGCGACTACACGTATGACGATGTCATCGCGCTGGCTTCCAAGGCCAAAGGCGATGATCCTTTTGGCTTACGCGCTGAGTTCGTCAATCTTGTCCGGTTGGCAAAGTCAGTGAAGTAGGAACGGTTCCCGGTTTCAGTTTTGCGGCGCCCTAATCCCCCGTGCAAGTGCCTTGCGGGTGTTTAGTTGAAGTGTGAAGCGGCGGAGCGGTGAAAAACACACTCAAAACATGCCCATGGATCGTGTTCGTGGTTCAATGAACCATGAACATGGTCTGGGCGTTGCCAGCCAGATTATTGCAATCGCCAAGGTCCAGGCGTTCACAATTGCGCGGCATCGTCCGGCCTGAAGGGCCTGCGGCCTTGCCGGAGGCATTGTGCGGGGGGACAACCTGTCGAAGAATGCAGCACACGCCTCGACATCACCCATATCTTGGCGCTACGTCACGGTACTGCAACGACATTGACTTTCGAGGTACGCCTTGGACACGATCACCACCCGCATCGCCGCCGAGTTAGGCGTGAAGAACGAACAGGTTGCCGCTGCTGTCGAGCTCCTGGGTGAAGGCGCAACGGTGCCCTTTATCGCTCGCTATCGTAAGGAACGCACCGGCGGCCTCGACGACACACAGTTGCGAAAGCTGGACGAACGCCTCGGCTACCTGCGCGAGTTGGAAGATCGCCGCTCAACAGTGCTGAAATCGATCAACGAGCAGGGCAAGATGACGCCGGAGTTGGAGCGCGCCATCCGCACGGCATCCACGAAGGTCGATCTGGAAGATCTTTACGCGCCATATAAGCCCAAGCGCCGAACCAAGGCACAGATTGCGCGCGAAGCGGGATTAGAGCCGCTGGCCGATGCGCTTCTTGCCAATCCCGCACTCAATCCCGATCTGGAGGCCGTCAAGTTCGTCGATGGCGAAAAAGGCGTCGCGGATGCCAAGTCTGCACTCGACGGCGCTCGCGCGATTCTGATCGAACGCATCGGCGAGGAAGCAAAGCTCGTCGGCAACCTGCGCGAATGGCTATGGGCGACCGGCGTCATCACTTCGAAGGTCGCCAAAGGCAAGGAAGCGGAGGGTGCTAAGTTTTCCGACTATTTCGACTTCCGCCAGCCAATTCGTGAAATTCCATCGCATCGCGCACTGGCGCTTTTGCGCGGCCGTAATGACGATATCTTGACGCTTGATCTTGATGTCGAGCCAGATCCCGGACGCCCTCACCCAGCCGAACTGAAGATCATGGCGGCATTTAACATTGCCGATCGAGGGCGTCTTGCCGACCGCTGGCTGATCGACACCGTCAAGCTGGCTTGGAAGGCGAAGCTTCACATTTCGCTCGCCGTCGATCTGCTGCTGCGCATGAAGGAAGGTTCAGATAATTCCGCGATTGATGTATTCAAGTCGAATCTGAAGGATCTACTTCTCGCCGCGCCTGCAGGGCCGCGCGTCACAATGGGGCTCGATCCTGGCATTCGTACCGGTGTCAAAGTTGCCGTTGTCGATCAGACCGGAAAGCTGCTCGGTACTTCAACAGTGTATCCGCACGAGCCGAGAAACGATTGGGCCGGTTCGCTGGCGGCATTGGGTGCACTGTGCATCAGGCACAAGGTCGAAGTGATCGCAATCGGCAATGGCACAGCCAGTCGCGAAACCGATAAGCTCGCATCTGAACTCATCAAAAAACTGCCAGATGCGGCGATCACCAAGGTGATGGTGTCGGAAGCAGGCGCTTCGGTTTATTCAGCTTCCGAACTCGCAGCTGCCGAGTTTCCCGATCTCGATGTGTCGCTGCGCGGAGCGGTTTCAATTGCGCGGCGATTGCAAGATCCACTCGCCGAACTCGTCAAGATCGAGCCGAAGGCAATCGGTGTCGGTCAGTATCAGCACGACGTCAATCAGAGCGCATTGGCACGCTCGCTTGATGCCGTCGTCGAGGATTGCGTCAACTCGGTTGGTGTCGATGTGAATATGGCATCAGCGCCGCTGCTCGCGCGCGTTGCCGGCCTCAATCAGACGATTGCGCAAAACATCGTTATTCACCGTAACGAGAACGGTCCATTCAAGAAGCGCTCTGACATCAAAAAGGTTGCACGGCTCGGACCGAAAGCATTCGAGCAGGCCGCGGGATTTTTGCGCATTATGAATGGCACCAATCCGCTTGATGCGAGCGCCGTTCATCCAGAAGCTTATGCGGTGGTCGAGCGCATAGCCGAGCGCATGAAGCGTCCTCTCAAATCCATGATTGGCGATAGCGCATTCCTGAAGTCGTTATCACCCCGTGATTTTGCGGATGACCGGTTTGGCGTTCCGACGGTGACCGACATCTTGTCCGAACTGGAAAAGCCCGGGCGCGATCCGCGGCCCGAGTTCAAGACAGCGGAATTCATGGAGGGCGTCGAAAAGATCTCCGACTTGAAACCGGGCATGGCATTGGAGGGCGTCGTAACCAACGTAACCGCGTTCGGTGCCTTCGTTGATATAGGCGTCCATCAGGACGGACTTGTCCACGTTTCAGAGTTGGCCGATCGCTTCGTCAAGGATCCCCGTGAGATCGTCAAAGCGGGCGACGTCGTGCGTGTGCGCGTCAAGGACGTGGACGTTGCGAGGAAGCGCATTGCGCTTACGATGAAGTCAGGAGCGATCGACACGCGCAACGCTAGCACGAGTGCCGGTTCGGCCCGGCCTGCGTCTCCGCCACCGACGAGCAGTCGGTCGTCAGGCGGAATAGCAAAACCGCGTGACACCGATTCAGGAGAATCTGCCCTCGCCGCCGCACTGCGTCGTGCGCAAGAGCAAGGCAAGCGGTAAGCTGTTGAGCTTCGATCTGCCCAGTTTTGATCGGCCATCGAGCTGAACTTACGCCAAATAAAAATTAGCGCAGCTGAATCAAGTGCTGCGCTATTTGCATTTCTGTGGCCGCATGTGCGGTAAATGCGCGGTATGCGAGGCTCGACCCTCAATAACCACCTTTACGCCGGCTCTCAGGCAACCCCGCGAAACGTCCAGCGATCTTTGAGGGGTCGCCGCCGAACATATCGTAGACGTCCTTCTGGTCGACAGATCTGCCCCACTCTTCTGACATTGCCTTTACGATTGTGCGCGTGTTCGGCTGTGTTTGGTTGTTGTTGAAGTATTCGTCGCGCAGGTACTTGATAATCGCCATCGCGTCATCGGAAAGCGCCAGCCCACTCTCAGCCGCCATGTGCTTGGCAAGAGCTTCGCTCCAATCTTCGTGGTTTTCTAAGTAGCCGTTTGCATTAGTTTCGATCTCACGTCCATCGAACTCAATCGCCATGAATGTCGTCTCCTTGTCCCGAAAGTTCTGCTGATTGTCGTGAGGCATTTGCGATGCTTCGTACATCGAAGCCCGATTATTGCTTCATCGTTCTAGTTTGTCGCTGCGACGTCGCGTACAAGACCAGCCTCGTCTTGCACTGCAAAAGCAGCCGTTGCTGCGGCGTCTCCAGCAGATGGCGGATTATACCAAGCGAGCTTGTCGCGCAGCGTAACGACCGACCCGATGATTGTGAGTGCAGGTCCAGTGATCCCCCCACTGTCGGCAATGTCTGCGATCGTTGCGAGAGTCCCTGCAACAACACGCTGATTGGGTCGCGTACCGTTTTCCACGATCGCGACTGGAAGTGTGGGATCTGCGCCATGCGCAATGAAATCGCTCATCAGCTCAGCCAGATACGCAAGGCCCATGTAGATAACGACCGTCTGGCCGGGTTGCAGTAGGCTTGCCCAGTCAGCGGAAAGGCGGCCTTTCTTTGTGTGACCGGTAACGAAAACGCATGCCTGCGCATGGTCCCGATGCGTTAGCGGGATGCCAGCAAAACTTGCGCATCCAGACGCTGCCGTGATGCCCGGAACGATCTGGAACGGAATGCCCTCTGACGCGAGCAGCTCGATTTCTTCCCCACCACGTCCGAAGATAAACGGATCGCCACCCTTCAGGCGCAGCACGCGTTTGCCCTCGCGCGCAAGTTTGACAAGCAGCTTTGAAATTTCTTCCTGTGGCAAGGCGTGATCATTGCGCTTTTTGCCGACGTAGATGCGCTCAGCATTGGGCCGCACCAGTTCCATGATGGCACTGCCGATAAGTCGGTCATAGACCACGACATCGGCACGCTGCATCAATCGGAGCGCGCGGAAAGTCAGAAGATCTGGATCGCCCGGGCCGCCACCAACAAGATAGACCTCACCAACATCTGATGGACCGCTTGCACCGAACTTATCGGCCTGCTGCAGCATCAACGCTTGTGCACGCGCTTCATCACCTGCCAGCACAAGGTCTGCAACGGGACCATCGATGAGAGTTTCAAGGAAATGCCGCCGCGCAAGTCGATCGCCAATTCGGTTGGCGATGACGTGGCGCGCTTGGCCTAAGAACTTCGTGAGATGACCGAAGGCAGCAGGAATTGTGGCTTCCAGCCGCTGTGCAATGAGCCGCACCAGCAGCGGAGAGGTTCCCGCAGAAGAAATCGCTACCAGCAGCGGCGAGCGGTCGATGATCGATGGCATCGTGAAGTCGCAATTCTCCCAGTGCTCCGAAGAGACGAGGATCCCACGCGCACGCGCCAGCTTACAAACGCGATCGTTGTCAATGGAGTTTTCGCTTGATGCGAAGACGATGAAAGCGGCCTCGAGATCGGCATCAGTCAGAAAGCCGTCACGGAATGTCACGTTTCTTTCCCGCAGGACTTCGTCAAGCGCATCCTTGCGCGTATCGGCGATTATCGTAACCCTCGCTCCTGCGCGCAGAGCTGTGCAGGCGCGCCGCGCAGCCAATTGCCCACCACCCGTAACGATTACGGTGCGATCCTTGAGGTTGAGACAGATGGGCAGTTGCTCCATCGCAATCACTCCAGATACGAACGTCAGGCAGATGATGCAGGTTCGGCAGAACCATCCGCGGGAAGTTCGCCGCGCACCCACTTCGTCATGATATCGGTCCACGCTTCGGCAGTCGGTGCATCGATGTCGAGGATCGTGAAGCGCCGGCCCTCGCGGATTCGGATCCGTAGCATTCGCATGCCGCTGTCATGCACGACATCCTGCAGCAATACCTCGCGCCGGTAGGGCGCCTCGATAAGGCCAATGTCGCTAACCTGTCCGCCTTCGGTCACGATTTCCCCCTGAGAAAGCGACCGCCAAGTGCGAACACGCGCTCGATGTCGGTTTGCCAAGTGCGCGGCGTATCGGGGAAGTCCGGCTTGACGTCGAAGTTGATAAAGCGCGCGCCGTCTTCGGCTGCCTTTGCGACGAGCCGTAGCAGTCCCTCAAATGAGCGCACATCAGGATTATAGATGACGAGGTCGCTGAGGTTCACCATCCCCGGCTCTCTCTCAAGTTCGTATCCCACGTTGTTGTTTCCTCTTTTGTGCGGCTTGTGCCGCTGATCTTTGCTCATTCTCCGCAGCACTCATCTGCGCCGCTGAGTGCAAGCGCAACTGTACGTGCTTTCGTGATTAGGTTTCCGTGATCCGCTCGCGGTAGCGCACACGATAGAGCAGGCGGCTAGCCGAGTCACAGTTCTCGAAAGCGGTGCGTGTGTGAAGCACGTTGTTTGAGAGGAGCCCTTCGCCAGTTTGCATCTTATATTTGATGATTAGTGGTTCTTCCTCGTGTGTCAGTAGCCGGCTCATGAGTGCAACGGCCGCGCGCGTATCTTCATCGTCGCGCCAGATAATGTTCCGCGTCCGCGCCGTGTAACGCATGGTGAGACGCCCCGTGGCATCGACCAGAAAGACCGGGCCGATCGAGACGGGCCGCACGCTGCCATCCTCTTCCACGCTTTCAGGAATTGTCATGGCCTCTGGATGCATCATCGCTGCCACGAGTTGACGGCCTTGGTCACGCAAACGGAGGTAAATAATCTCAGGATCGAGCAGCGCGTTAATGCCTCCCTCCTGTGCCGGCCGCATGCAATGCAATAGCATGGCTCTGATGGGGGCATCGGGGGGATTATAGTAACCGTCGGTGTGCCATGAGAGTGGCTTGTTGGTATAGGGGATGAAGCCGCGCTTCGATTGGCTGTCCGTCACCTCGATGGCGACGATGCCGTCATCTTCCGCCGAACGGTGCGCTTCTGTCTGACCCAGGCCAAACGCGGAGGCAAATTGCCTCAGACCTGTTCGCATCGCGGTATCGTTTGCCGCTGCTGATTCGGGTGAAGTGGCGTAAATCGCCATGTTTGCGCGATTGCAGTGCGAAATGAGCGCGGACTTTTCCTCACAACTCACGTTGGCCAGATCCGCGACAGGAACGCGCAGCTCATCGACGCTTCGCGGATAGTGCTCAAGCTTATGCGCCCGCCAAGTGCGATAGGAAATATTGTCTTCGAGATCGAAGGGTTTAGCTGCAACTCTTGTGTTGGCGGCGTTGGGCGAGGCCTCGGCGGCAGGAAGATTACTCATGCGATTGAACCTCGTTCAGCATGGTGTGAAAAACGAAAAATTCCCCCAACTTATGGCGCTGCAGCGTAATTTCCCACTAGACAGGTCAGCAAACAGCGAACGAAATTGCAAATATTCGCGATGCTTGATCATAAAGTCTCTACGGTCGGACTTTAGGCTTGTGCGATGATCCATCGCAGTTCTAATATGCAAACCTACGAATATGCAAGAGTGCGACGATCGCCCCTAATCTGCCAATGCACACCTGGTGATCATAAGCGCCGCGACAAGTGTTACGCGACTCCGCAGGTCGGGAGCGGAATGAGGCCAGAAGGCCTTAGCCCGGCGCGATCCAGACAGGGATGGATAATCCCCGCTGTGATCGGTGAGGAGTGAATTTTTTGGACGTCTGGGTCGGCGTCCGGGCAACGCAATCGCAGCCCTCCCTTTCATAGGGAGGAAAA
>AERA01017589.1_pt1 | contig 12559 bp, 14 predicted proteins | sample 267968 | NCBI WGS metagenome assembly AERA01 (sample SAMN02954363, study PRJNA61401) | activated sludge metagenome | biome: terrestrial; feature: wastewater treatment plant; material: activated biomass; isolation source: activated biomass of an industrial wastewater treatment plant | reverse complement strand
ATGCGAATGCGATGCGCGGCCGTCGCACGCGCAAGCTCGCCCTTGGGATCGAGCACAAGCGCGGAGCCCGGATAGCGCAACAAATTGGGGAATGAGAACGGTCGACGACTTGCCGGCCCGGCTGCCCGCTACCGTTACGACATGGCGGTCGTCGTCACGGCCAAGCAGCCGGTGTTGCCAGTGTCCAAGCAGCAGTTTGCCGGGCGACCAGTCCCAGCTTGATCCCAGCTCCCACGGATGGCCCCACGTGGCCGATGCGCCGACTTCGTGCCGCCCGGCAATGCCGGAGCCGCGTGGAGGGAAGTCTGGGTCTTGCACGAGACACCTCTCATTCCGGGATGCCGTCCAAATAGCGCTCGCGGCGGATTCGATTCAAGAACGCGCAAATTCACGGATGAATGGTGATGTTCAGCAATGCTCCGGCATGTACAGTCAAGAATATTTTCTCTGCCCGGGATCGACAGACACTCTCGGCGCGGAACGCCGAGAAGGGCGGGGCTTGCAGCCCCCGCGCGTCAACAGCCGCACCCGCAAGGGGTTTTGGCTCCCCCACCCGCTTACGCGGGCGGTCCCCCCAAAAAAGTTGCAAGCAACTTTGGGCTGTTGACCCGCTCCCCCGCTCATTGCCGCGTGGCTAGTCAAAGTTGCGGAAACGCAACTTTGCTAAATCATTAGAAAAAGGAACCAATGCCATGAGCAAACACACCAAACCTGAAAACCCGTTCAAGTTTTTCGAACGCACTTCGGTCGTCGAAGCCCGTTTCGCCCCTACGAACCTTCAGCGTGCGGTCTCAGGCGAGACTGCCATCCTCGGCTATATGCGCGAAGGGCATCTCTACGAAGACTGCCTGAGGGAACTGCTATGCGACCTGATGTACTGGGCGAGATTTGCCGGCTTCGATTTCGATGCCGTGTGCGACGAGGCCAAGGATCAATACGATGGGGAGTACGAGTCATGATCGCCAAACCAACCGCCTATGAAGTCGGCTGCCGGATCACGGAATACCGCAGCACCGTCATACTCGCCCGGGATGAGGCCGAAGCCAAGGCGCAAGTTCTCTATCATGCGGATTTCGGTCGGTTCGAGGTCACGTCCGGCGTGGAGGAAGGCTGGGCCGCACATGTCGTAGAGCCATGACGCGCCAACCCGCACATAATACCCAAGCGCCTCGCGGACCTTACGGCCCGCGAGGCGCACGCCTGTCGTCAGTCATCCTCTTGTCCGAATACCCATCCTTCCGTTCCGCCCCATGTCGGACGTGATCCTTCGCGCGCACAACAAATTCCTCGCGTAAGTCGCGATAAGAAACCGTCAGCGCCAGCGAAATTATTTTCGCAGCAAATGTTCTGCCGTGTTCGCATGTGATTGCGAATGTATGTCCATGTTCTGAAAAGGCCGGATATTGCGCTGAATTATGAAATGCCATTACTAAAGTTGGGAATAACTGCACGCAGACTCTGTGGAGCGGTTGAGCGAAGCACGTAGGTTCAAACGCGGAGTAGCGAGATGTGGATTTGATATCGATATTACCGCTTACGCGGATATCGATATCAAGATCCCTCTCGCCGGGGAGAGTGCTTCCGCACTCCCCTGGACCCCTCCGGTCAGGGCGCATCCGCGCCCCGAACCCAACCTGACTGAGGCAGCGAATGCCGCGACGACGGACACACGCTAAGGGCGCCCGCACGAAGATGGTCTGCATCCGCATGACGGATGACGATTACGCGCTGAAGTCCAGGCAGGCGCGCGAGCTTGGCCTTACGCCATCAGGTCTGTGCGAGCGTCTGGTGCTCGACGGGAAAATCGAGATGCCTGCTCGGCCATCCTACAAGGCCATGGACCCCGCGCTGTTCAGCGAACTGCGACGCATCGGCAACAACGTCAACCAGATCGCGCACGCGGTGAATGCCAACCTGCCGCCCGACCTGATGATGGCTTGGCGCAGCATCGAACAGCTGCTGACCACCCTCCTCTCGGCCGAACTCGTCAAACAGAAAACCGAAGCCCTCAGAATGAGGACCGACGACTATGGTACCCCGCCTCCACAAGCGCGGGACGTCTTTCAAAGGAGCGTGCGGGTACATCCTGCACGACGCCCAGAAGACTTCCCGTGACCGCGTCCTATGGAGCGATACGCAGAATCTCATCTCGCAGGCAGATGACGCCTGGTTCGAGATGTTCGCGACCGCGCGCGATCAGGCCGCTCTAAAAGAGCAATCGGGTCAGTCTGCGCGGGGGCGCAAGAATACCAAACCCGTCCTTCACCTGACCCTGTCCTGGGCGATCGGCGAGAAGCCGACAGCGGACCACATGCGCGAAACCGCGCGCTCGTGCCTGAACGCTCTCGGGCTCGATGGGCATCAGGCTGTCATGGCCGCCCATTCCGACAAGGATCACATGCACTTGCACATGGTGATCAATACTATCCACCCGGAGACCGGGCTCACCGCTCAACTCAAATATTCCAAGGAGCGCCTGTCGCGATGGGCCGAAGCGTACGAGAAGCAGCACGGGATTCACTGCGAAGAGCGGATAGCAAACAACGAACGCCGGAAAGAGATCGGTACGGCGCGCCAGAGGAATGCGGACATCCCCTATGTGCCGGTCAAGAACGAGCAGACACCGCGCAACCAATGGTTCGAACGCAAGGAGGTCGATCAGCGCCTCAGGGATCTCAAGGACGCCGTCTGGAAGGAATATGGCAATCGCGCCGACGGGCTGTGGTGGAACCAGCAGCAGACCTGGAAGGCGGCGATGCAGAAGACCAAGCAGCGCGACCGCGCCATCCGCGCCGATATACGCGCGAAGTACAAGCACAAATGGCGCAACCTCTATTACCAGCAGCGCCAGCAGACGCGGCGCGTTGAGCGGATCTCGGGGAACATCTTTGAACGCGCCGTGTATGTGTTCACGCATCGGCGAACACTGGGCAGCTTTGACAAGCCTCTCACGCGCCGGCAGATGGTAGCGCTGATCACATCCGGCGACCGACTCAAGCGGCGCGTGGCGGCGATCCACAAGCGCGATCGTGAAGGATTGGCGCGGCAGTCGAAGCTTGAAGCCAAGGCCCTCACCGAACCCCTATGGGCGGTGCACAAGCAGAACCTGGATTACATGAAGACGCGGCAGACCGCGGAACGCCGCAGCCTGCGGCGCGAGCGCGACGCTGCCAGGAAGGCAGTCTCTTTCGAGAACGCCAAGCAGTCCTTGGCAGCTGAACAGGATAACGCGCCCAGGCCGTTCCGCCTCCCAGATCATGAGCCGCAAGCCGCGCGGCAGTTCCATCACTCAAGCGGTGCGCACGAGCAGCAGCAGGAAGCGGACGCCGATCTTTCGCGCGCAGCACAGATCAAGCGCGACATGCAGGCATGGAAGGCGCGGCAGCGCGGCGACTGGGACTTCGGACGGGATATGTGATCCATAGCCGATTGCCACGAGCTCGATGGATCGCTCGTAGAACGCAGATGCTACGGTTAGGTGTAATAGAAGGAGCAGCGATTTTAGTCTCGACACGCCAAGCACGCACCGTCTGATGCGTGTTGCTTTGAATCTCTTTGAATGTGCAGTGCTCTCACAGAACCTGCTTCGCTGTGCGACAGGTGTGCGACAAGGCCTGGATCGAAGTTTTGAAGATCGTCTAAGTATTTGATTTAATTGGTGGAGCCGAGGGGAATCGAACCCCTGACCTCTGCAGTGCGATTGCAGCGCTCTCCCATCTGAGCTACGGCCCCAACTCACTGAAAACGCTCAAAAATTCGGTTATGGTCCGAAATCTTGTCCCCGTACCCCGGTACGGGATTGGCGCCCTCGTGAGCGCAGAATTAGGCTATCTGGTCGGGAGTTGTCAAACGCCTTCGTGGTGAAGCAGGGGTAGCAAGGTTCACATGAAGCGCCGCCGCTTGAACGCCGCAACGTCGGCACGGTCCAGGTCGAACCACTCGCCATTCTTGCGCTTGGCTGCGAAGCGGCGATGCCAGTATGCCTCTATGCCTTCCGGGTCGTCCGTCTTGATGGTGTGCACGGTGGTGGCGGCATCCGGTAGCTGAATGGCCAACTCTCGCTCGCGGCGGCCAGCGTGGTTTGTTCTGCCGATCTTGTAGTTGCGACCCGACTTGAGCAGGTAGACGAAGCCGTCGTTGGATGTATCGGCTTTCTCGGGTGCATCCACATCAAGCCCGTTCGTTGTGCAGTAGCCCAGCACGTCCTCATTGCCCGGATGTGCGCGGCAGTAGGCGGCGACGTGCGCCATCATCTCGGCCTTGGTGCCAAGGTGGCGGTCAAAGACGTTGGTGCTGGGCCATCCGCTCGTAGCGGTGCCCTTCACGCGAATTTCGGCATGGGTCGGAAACCGTCCAAGCTCGCGTGAAAAGCCGGTGAGCAGTACCACCAGCTTTTCAGTGCCAAACGCCTCGGTCTTGGCATTGGGGTCAAATCCGGCCTCGCGTTGTGCATCGCTCAGGCGAGCCCAATGCTGGCGCCAGTGATGCTCCTTGATGCCAGCTTCGCGATCCAGACGGAGCTTGCCGAGCGGTGTGCCTCCGTTGGCTTCGGCAGTACGGCGTATCTCTTCAAGTATGTGCTTCTTGTCCATGTGTAGCTCTAAAACTCGCCGTGGCCAGAAGGCTAGGGCACTTGAGCCCCACCCTGTGGATAGGTGCGCGCCCCACCACAAATTGATCGATATCTCCGTCTATTATTGCCTTCAATCTACTGAAGGCGGGGGCGCTTCGCGATGGGCTTGCTTCAAGACATAGAGGAAGGAGCCTCGGGCGACACAGTTCCCTTGGCCACACTGCTACGCATGGTCATGCGACTGGCATCACGCCTGGACAGCAAGATCGCTCTGGATTGGGTCGAGCACGAACTCAACGGATACCCCAAAACTGAGGCTGTGCCGGACTACCGATCAATTGGCTTGGTGATCAAGGCCAACATGATGGACGGCTTTCGCCAAATCAATGGTTGGACTGTGCCGCCGCACCTGATTGGCGATGACGCTGACAAATGGACCTCGGTGGATATTCGGGACGGGGTAGGCGCAATCGAACGGTTGGTGGGGGCCAACGATGAAGGCACCATCTGTTATGTCATGGGCAACCTGCCGCTCATCCTCAATGCCCGAAAGAGGCTTCAGTGGGATGTAGTGTCTGCTTGGGGCGAGGCGAGCCGAAGCCGTGTTGGTCATATTCTCGACACGGTGCGCACGAGGGTGCTGAAGCTGGTGCTCGAAATCGCCAAAGAATTTCCGGACGCTGACACCGTTAAGCCCAGCACACCTCGGGAGGTTGAGCGCGTGACGCAGATCGTGACCAACAACATATTCGGCCCCGGCACAATCGTCGGCACCGCCACCAACTCGAACGTCATCACCAACGTGCTTCAAGGCGACCATGCTTCATTGAAGCAGGCGCTGGAAGAGGCCGGGGTTGAGCCTCAGTCCATCGACGAATTGAGGTCTGCCCTGGAAGCCGAACCCGCAACGAACGGCACTGCCTTCGGGCCGAAGGTGGCCGGTTGGATTGCAAAGATGATGGGGAAGGCGGCGGACGGAAGTTGGAAAGTCGCAACAGGAGCGGCGGGCTCGTTGCTGGCGAGGGTCATCGGCAGGTATTACGGAATACCTGCCTGACTGTTGACCTTGAATTAACCGCATGAAAATCCTAAATTAAAGGCAGGTGGACGGGTGTCGCTGCCCGCGTGTCCCGTTCGCTCCACAGAGGCCATCCGCGTTGCTTCCGGCGCGGGTGGCCTTGTCAGTTTCAGGGGTTGCCATTTGCCGCCGGCAATCATGCCATGAACGCGGCCCACTGACTGTTGGTGGTCCAGCACCGGAAGCGCTCGCCAGTGGTAAGCAAGCCTTCAATGACGTTGGCCGCGAAGTTGATGGGCGTCATCGCCTCCACATCCACGTCCGCCTTGGTGATGAGGCGATCCTTGTTCCTGACTTGCACAATCATGACACTTGCTCCTGTTTTCTGCCTCGCCTTTTTGGCCCGGCAGTGGTCAACGGGGTGGTGCGCTTGCGCCAGCCCTTCAAGACACCTTCGCCCTCGTCACCCGAGAGCACAACGCGATAGCCGCGTGCCTGGAGCGCCTCCAGGAATGCCGCTTGCGAGATGCGCGGACGCTCCAGCGGCTTCCACTGGCGCCAGCGGTCCCACAACTCGGTGAGGTCCAGCTCGCCCGAAATGGACGGCGAATAGACCAAGTGAAAGAAGCGGTGGATGGCATCGCGGTTGCGCATCGGGCACACCACCTCGGTGTAGATAAAGCCCAGCTCATCTTGGGAAGGTGTGAAGCCAAACTCGTCTTCCACGCTGATAGCGAGCGCCTCCAGAATTTCGGCCTTGCGGATTTCCCGCTTGCCAATTGCGTCCGTCCACTTGCAAGGGCCGTTGAAACCGTCCTGCAAGTAGCGCCATGAGGCAGGCAAGGCGTGGTCTGCCCAATCCGAGCCGATGAGCGCGAACGCGAAGCGCAAGCGCTCCTGTTCCGTCATGATGGGCGGACGGTCTTGCTCGTGACGGGTCAGGCCCTCAGTGCTCATTTGCTCGTGGCCTCCTTGAAGGCGCGCAAGTATTTCTCTTGGTCGCTCTCAATGAGGCCCGCGCTTTGGGCGCCCAACTTGGCCCAGCCGTCCAGGTTGATGTTGAGCCACGAGTTGAAGTCCGTGTAGGGCGCGGGCCATCCCTTGGGCACCGTCCACGTGCTCGGTGGCTTGTTGGCGTCACCCGTCACGCGGCCCACCTTGCACCACGCATCAATGCGCGCGTTTTCCTCAAAGTCCTTGTCGCCCAGGACAGAGCGGCGATGGTCCGCCATGCGGTCATGGTTCGCCTTCAGGGCCGCGCGGTTTTCCGCGAGCGCGATTGCGTCCGCCAACTCGCCCGCTGTGTATTGTTTTTGGCTCATCTCATTCCTCGAGTACAAAAGACAACGGTTGGCGTTGCGGGGCTAGGCGCCGTGCGCCATGCCGTTGCGGTTGAGGTCCTTGACGATTGCGTCCGTGCGGTCTTTCGCACCGGCAATGGTCGAGTTGATCGCGGTGAGGGTGAGCGCTATCTCACTTACCGTCGCTTCAAGCGACGATAGGCGAGATGACAATGCCTCCAGCGAGCCCGTGGTGTGATCGCCCAAGGTAACCACTTCATTGCTTACGCTTTGGGCCTTCATCTCCACACGGCGGAGCTTGTCCAAGAGGCTGTCTTCAAATGGCGTGCTCATGCTGCGTTCTCCTTTTTGGTCATCAACTCTTTCAGCTTCAGTGCAGCGGCGGCATTGGGTTGCCACTCGATTTTCTTTTTGCGCACGTAGTCCGTGATGAACTCGTTTGCGCGCTCCACCCGCTTGATGGCCCACGTGGTCTCTTCCAGGAGCTTGTGGGTGTCTCCAGTGAATTGAATTGCGGCCATCTCTTTGAGCTGGCGCACCTCTTCATTCGTGAGCCCTGACACCCGAGCGGGTGCGGCGAAGATCGCGGCGGCCACGGCAAGGTCACCGTCGCGGATGGCAGCACCGGCTTCCGCGTAGGGCTTGTCACTCGTCTTGATGTGGTTGCGAATTTCCGGGCCCTGTAGAGGTGTCTTTTCCCGCAACGTGTTCTCGATTGCCGCGAGTTGGACGTTGCGCATGTTGTTCAATGCGTCCAGCGTGCGGAGCACTGTGGCGCCGCTCTTTTCGAGCGCGGGCATTGCAGCGGCGAACACATCCGCGCTCAGATGCGGGTTGCGCTTCAGGTCCATTTTCTTCTCGAACTCGGACACGTGCGCCACCGTGCTGGCAACTGCCTCCAGCCCAACACGAGCCGCGTGGGTGCTTTCCGCGTCACCCTGCAATGCGTTGGGCCACAGGTCCGTGGGTGTGCCCAGGTAGAGCGTTTCGCCGTTGCGTTCTGTTACTGCCATTGTCTTGTGCCTTTCCTGTTTTCACCACGCGCCAATCACACGGCCATTGCCTCGTGCACCCGCGTCACCCAATTCCCGAGTGAGGCAATTCAGGGCATCTAATGCGTGGTCTGAGTGATACTTGGTGCTGATGTCCTCACGCTTGTGCTCGTCTCGAAATGCGGAAACGATGGTCTCCAGCAAGTAGCGGCACGAGGGGTCGATATAGAGCCCGGCGCCTTCGCCCCTGAGCGTGTTTTGGAGCATCTGATTGATGAGTGCCCAACCGCCGCAACGGTCCTTCTCGGGCCTGAAGGCGTTGAGCCCAGGCTCCTTGTTCAAAATCTTGATGACGGTCTGATCCGGTCCCCACGATTTATAGTCGTCAGCCACGATGTCTTGGGCTTTGTACTTCCTGCCCAGGTCCGCAGCGATGCGGGCGAGCGCATCCGGTGGCGTGCCGTCGCCCTCTTCAAGGTTCATCCAGTCCTCAACGGTGGCGTGCTCAGCCCGAATGAGGATGCTGCCGCGATGGACGTGCGCACGGCGCTCATAGAGCTTGGTGCCCACGAGGATGACGGACGGTGCAGAGATGCCGAAGTCCAGGCTCATCATGTTGCGCGTGGGCCCAAGGAAGGTGCCTGCTGGCACATGAAGGCAATGCTGTTGCGCATCGAAAAATTGGAACATGGCGCCGCCGCCCATCGGGCTCCAGTTGCCGGTGCGCCATGCCTTTTGCTTCTCAGGGTCGCTCGCGGTGGCCGCTATAATCTGGCGCTCATACTGCTCAGGATTGATGTGCGGGTTCTGTGTCAGATCACTCGCAGTCCAAATCCACAACAGGCCCGTGCCCTCTTCCACGAATGGAGCCCAGGGCGGGGACTTCAGAATGAACGTCTTGTAGATGAGGTTGTGCAATCGCCCTTGCGGATTGCAGGTCGCATGAATGCGGACGGGCTGTCCGGGCTTGGTGCGGAGATTGGCGCGAAGCGTTTGACAATTTTTCCAGCCGCGCGGTGTGTAATTGCCGCATTCGTCGAAGAGACAAAAACCGAATGATCTGCCCAAGGATTTATTGATGCTCTCTTCATCAGAGCAATTCGCGAAATAGATCGCGGCGCCATTTCCAGCGTAGATGACGTTTTCGTTTTTGTTCCTCGTGGTGCCCGGAAAGGCTTGCACGCATAGAGCGTAGATGCGGTCCTGAAGCTCCTGGAGGGCAGCGAATTGCTCTCTCACGACAAGGATAGCGGCGTCCGTTGCCCATGTGGCAGCGTAGTCCAGCAAGTCACCACATGCGCCCACGCTCTTGCCCGAGCCACGTCCGCCAGTGCTCATGATGCCGAACACGTGGTTGCGATAGCTGAGGATGCGCTCCTGGAGCGGTGTGAAGACCAAGCTCATTTGAGCACCCGAGGTTTGGCAGGTGTCAGGTCCACGGGCTCGGAAGGCAATGCGGTGATCTTGCGAAGCTCAGCAAACTGCTCATCGGACATTGCCGGTGACAGTGTTATGTTGATCTGAGTGTTGTTGGTGATCTTGGCTGGAGGCGTTGCGCCTTCCACTTCGCCCGACTGTTCCACGAGCCCACAGCGGACCTTGCCCAACCAGATGCAAGCTGTGAGGTTGCCCTCGCGCATGTGCTGGACTGCGGTGTCCACTACCTCGCTCGTGAGCACGGCACGGCCAAGGTCCACCATCTCCTGTGCCAGCGGGTCACGCTTCCTGAGGTTGGTGAAGGTGCTGGTATCAATGCCTAGGGCGTAGGCGATGACGGACAGGGCGCATCCGTCCGCGCTCATCTTGGCAATCAGCTCATAGCCCTCGGGGTCCTTGAGCACGTAGCCGGTGCAGTGTCCGCCCTCGTCATTGGTCAGGGTGATGAAGCGCGGGTCACCACGGCGGGCCACGCCGTAGGCACGCCTTGCCGGTGGATTGAACCGGGGCTTGCCTTCCGTTTCCTCGTTCGCCTTGGACTTGCTCATGACGCTACAATCCTACCTTAGATTGTAACGTTATAACGTTGCATCTCTTACCATTGCAAGGGCTAAAATCGTACCCTGGCCCATACCTGAGCGACTAAATTATTGATAGATAAGGTGACAGCGCTGCATAGATAATGCAGGGGTCTGTCTGAAGCGGGCGGTCTTTTTCGTTAACCGTGAGGGCGGCGGGGGCGACGTTCCCCGCCACTCTTCGCAGGGGCAATTAAGGATTTTGCCCAAGGACAACCACCAGTCCCCAACCGCCCCCTACCTCGTGAGAGATTGTCCAGGTGCGCCAATCTTGGCTGCTAGTTTGGAGCAGCCAAATTGGTGCGCCAATCTTCTCACAGGGTAGGGGAGCAAGATTGGAGCAGTGCACATTTTGAGCGATTTGCGCCAGTCTGCGCCAGTCCGCTCCAATCCCATTTTTCCAGATTGGCGCACCTCATAAACCGCCCTCCAGCCCACTCCTAATGACCGCCCTGAGCACCGCCTCCTTGCCCTCGTCCATCGTCACCCGGCGCCCGTCCAGCTCCAGGTCCCACTCCCTGAGCGGCTTGGACCAGTCGTCCCCTCGGAAGCGAGACACCACCACGCACTGACCGTCCACCGGCACGAGCACAAAGGCCGTATCGTTGAAGCCTGCCTTGGGCACCATGAACGTGGGGCACAGCCGCTCGGTCTTGTTGCCGTCCAGCCTCCAGGTCACCCGGCGCCACCCCTTGTGCTCGCTGAAGCCTCGGGCGGCCCGGTCCAGCCGCCTTGCACGGTTCACTAGCTCCCGGTGGGCATCGTCCACGATGTGCCGCCCTAGCCTGCCCAGGAGGTCCGCAGCACACTCGCGGCCTACCTCGAACCACAGGCCGGTGTCCTCGTGGCGCATGAGGTGAAGACACCGGGGACGCTCCCACAGGCACATCTCACACGTGGCTCGGGCATAGTCTCCAATCTCGCCTTCAAATTTGCGGTCCTGTGTGCCGAAGAGGCTCCAGCCGGATTGCGGGATGTCGTCCTCGTTCCACAGACCACCAAGCCCGTGCGGGCGCACCGCCTGCCTCAGCCTCGGGAAGCTGTTGCAGTGATCCGCGTCCTCACGCCACTTGGTCACCTTCTCCTTGAGCACGCGCGTGGGCTTGCGTCCGCCCTTGTCCAGGTAGACCTCATCAAACAGTGCAACGGGAACGATGCTCATGACGCCACCTCAAAGTCCAAGGTCCCTTCCTCAACAGGCTCGCGCACCGTCCAGCGTGGATTGTCCCCTGTGGTCACCCACACGGTTTTCCATTTGCGCCGTTCGTCACGCCACTCCATGACCTTGATGAGCTTGCGGCGTAACAGCTCCATGATTGTCTTCTGTGCTGCCTCCTTGGTGGTCTCAACGAAGCGTTTGTCATTCTTGATGCCGTGGTCCAGTCGATAGGTAGTTGCCCCGTCCACAGCGGTGGACCATGGACGGTCACCAACACCTTCCTCAATGAAGTCCAGAAGCACCTTGACGTAGGCCGCGTCATCCAGTTGCACGTTGGGCTTGGCCTTGTCCGCGATGCGGAACACGGACGCGGTGTCCCCGTTGGGGTGCTCGTGTTGGAAGAACTCCAGCACATGGCCACCAGTGCGCGCGGTGTAGTTCTGTTTCACGTCCAGCACGCGCACGAGGGCCTCGGGGTTGACCCCATACTCTTGAGCAATCTCAGCGGTAGCCTGCTCAACCATCCACGCCACGCGCACGGCGCCCGGCAATGCCGTGCTGCCACGGATGGAGCTTTGCTTATCGTTTTCGGCTGAGCCGCCCTTGCGGTTGTGTTGGGCGATGACCACCGGGCCGTTGATGTCTCCAGCTATCTTGATGAGCAGGCCCGCGAAGAGGTTCATGTCCGGCGCCTTGTCCTCGTTCAATCCGTGGAAGCTGATGGCCGGGTCCAAGATCACCACACGGAAGCCACCGTCCTTGATGGTCTTCCGTAGCTCCATGAATGCCGGGGTGGGCTTCATAACGAGTTGTCCGCCCTTGTCATCCTTGGGCAGCATGGCGGCAAGCTCCAGCCGCGTGATGTCGATGATCTGGAAATTTTCCGCCAGCGTCGGGTCATCCAGCGGGATGCCGAACTCTTTGCACACTCCCCAGGCGCGAAGCTGAAGCTCGGGCCTGCGATCTTCGCAATTGAGGACGAGCACCTTGCGGGGTTCCTTGGGCTCAAAGAAGAGTATTTTGCGGCCCGATGCGGCGGAAATTGCCCCATGCATCAGGAGGTTTGATTTGCCTGACCCCGGTGGTCCTGAGACGATTGAGGGCGAGCCGTCCAGCATCCACGCGGGCATGTACCACGGACGCGGCGGGAGATCGTCCGGGATAGGGAACAGTGGTTGCACCCTGAGGCGTGGCTCGTCCTCGTTGGCGGGTGTTGGCAAAGAGCCGTCCTCGCTGAAGAACTTCTCATCGCCATTTGCCGCCGCTGCCTCCAGGACCGCGTTGCCTAATGCTGCACCTACTTGGTCGCGTGCGTAGCGCTCAGGGTTGCCGCGCCGTCTCAATTGGCTCGGTTTAGGCTTCCACCAATAGATGCTGTGGCAGACACCGGCCTCTTCCTCCTTGATGCTGTTGGACCTCAGCAATGTGGCGAGGATGACACCCTCGGGCACCTTCTTGCGGACAAGCTCATTGACCACGAAATAGAGTGCTTCCGAGCGGC
>AERA01000718.1_pt1 | contig 12582 bp, 13 predicted proteins | sample 267968 | NCBI WGS metagenome assembly AERA01 (sample SAMN02954363, study PRJNA61401) | activated sludge metagenome | biome: terrestrial; feature: wastewater treatment plant; material: activated biomass; isolation source: activated biomass of an industrial wastewater treatment plant | reverse complement strand
CAACGTGATAAAGGACGGATTGCATTCGAGATGCGTACCGGGATCAATTCCGGCCCTGTCATTGCCGGAATTGTCGGCACCCGGAAGTTTCAATACGATATCTGGGGCGACACGGTCAATACAGCATCCAGGATGGAGAGCCAGGGCGAAGCCGGCAAGGTCAATATCTCGGCGAAAACGTACGAGCTGATCAAAGATCACCCTGAATTCCTGTTTGAATCGCGGGGACTGATGGAAGTCAAGGGCAAGGGCCAGGTGGGGATGTATTTTGTCGCATACCGCGACAAGTGATTTAGGTGTAAGGTGTTGGAAATTGGGCTGGGAGTAAGAAGTTAGGCTTTGGTGCATTATGCAGAAGAAATTTCGAAGGTTATTGTGATCTTTTTGTCAAAAAGACCAACCTCCAATTTCCAATAACGAGTCTAACATCCAACAACAAACAACCAAAAACATTGCCGGATGTCAGATTTCAGATCACTCAACTCATGTTGAGTGCAGGATTTCAAAAATGATGCCCACAAAAACAACAATTTGAATCTGTGCCAATCGGTGTAATCCGTGGCCACAAGAATGATTCCTTAATTTTTCATTTAGCCACGGATTTCACAGATGTCCACGGATTCTTTTATCTGAGATTCTTGCTCACTTACTCACTTACTTTCTGTCAGTACCCCTCCAGGCATCCCTGCCCATGCATTCCCCGTCACCCCGGGTCCATTCTTAATTGATGGTTAGACTGGAATTTCCTTATTTTTAAGAATCGGACCATGGCTTGTTTGCTTTCGGGTGTTCCTGGAGAAAGTATCGAAGACGTATCAAAATTTCCGAATGATGAAAAAGGTTTTATTCATCACAGTATTGTTGGCCTGTTATTTTAAAGGAGATAGCTGCACATTCATTCCATCCTCCTTTTGCATGACAATGGAAATGCACCCGGAAGATCTTGTGGTGGCGGGCGTGATCACAGGGGTTGATACAGATGGGATCGACCTTAAAATACTTCATATCCTACGGGGCACTGAGTCTCGGGATACTATTCGCATTTGGGATGGGACAGATTTTGATTGTAATGGTTTCCATTCCATGGCCGCCTCGGATATTGGGGTTTTTAATGACACTGTAATTCTCATTCTGCCCCTGATCATATTTTTTGAAAACTCCTGGGATGTAGAAGGTGATTACCGGCGGCCCGATCCATACCGATATTTTCCCCAATTGTGGGTCCATAATGGGCAAACGAGTGGCTTTATTTCCGGAGATTGGCTTGCACCGCCCGAATACAATCTCTGGCAAATGGCCTATAGTACACTCATTGATAATTTGATGGAAGACGGTGATTGTTCCTTTATTCTGTCTTCAACTTCAGTTCGTCCCGTCACGCCAATGGTTTTCGTAAACAATCCGTTCAATGACCGGTTGACCATTTCGTTTCATCAAACCGAAATATGGGGTCAATTAAGACTCCATTCGCTCAACGGGATCACATGGATTTCACGCGAGATCAATTCTGCCGATGTTGTAGAACTTGAAGTTGATCACTTACCTGCCGGGATGTATGTGTTAGAGATCCTGACAACGCAAGGACGCGAAGTGCGAAAAATCATCAAACAGACTTCCGGATAAAAGCGCCAAAATTTAATGCTTACCCTAGCGTTTCAAATATTCTGATTTCCATCAATGCGTAAACTCATCGCCGCCATCAACATGACCCTCGACGGGTATTGCGATCACACGGACATGGTCGCCGATGCAGAATTGCATGACCACTATACGGAGATGTTACGCCACGCGGGCATTTTGCTTTATGGCCGGATCACCTACCAGTTGATGGCTGATTTCTGGCCCACACTGGTGAAGAACCCTTCCGGCACCAGGGATCTTGATGATTTCGCTATAGCCATTGACCAGGTGCCGAAGATCGTTTTTTCCACCACCTTGCAGCAGGTGGATTGGCATAGTGCAACATTGAAAAGTGGAGGCCTCAGGGAAGTTGTCGAACAGCTCAAACAACAACCCGGCAAGGATATCTATGCCGGCAGCCCCAGTATGATCGTCGCACTGACCAATCTCGGCCTGATTGATGAATATCATTTGTGCGTACACCCGGTGATCGCAGGTAAAGGATTGCCATTATTCAATCACATCAATGATCGACAGCGATTAAAGCTGGTGAGTACGAAGACATTTGGGTCAGGCGCGGTAGTGCTTTATTACGATGCCAGGACGCTCAACTGAAGTTGAGAGTAAGATGCCGGATGCCAGATCGCTCAACTGAAGTTGAGTGTTAGATGTCAGCCATAGTTCAAGAAAGTTCTATATAAGTGGGATGTTCTAGGTTTTTTGGAAGTTAGACCGGAAGTAGATTATTGGTTGCCGGGAAGCTAACTGGGTTGAATCCGGAACAATGAACTCTTTCAGCTCTTTCAACGCGTACACTTTTCTCAACCACTTCTTACGATCTTACGATCTTACTGTCTTACTGTCTTACTGTCTTACTATCTTACTGTCTGCTATCCTCCGTCCTTGCATGAAACTCTACATCAAAAACATGGTCTGCAACCGCTGCATCATGGTGGTACAAAATGAGCTGGAGAAACTGGGGCTCCAGCCCAAAAATATTGCACTCGGCGAGGCGGAATTAGCGGTAGAAGTGACAGATGCGGAAAAGAACCGCATTGATGCTGCACTGCGGGCATTTGGCTTTGAATTGATTGACGACCGGAAAAGCAAACTGATCGGTCAGATCAAGGCAGCCATCATTGATCTCGTGCATCACCAGGACAATTCCATCCGGACCAACCTGTCAGATTACCTGAGCGACAAGTTGTATCACGATTATACCTACTTGTCCAACTTGTTCTCCCAGGTGGAGGGCGTGACGATAGAAAAGTATTTCATCGCCCAGAAGATTGAACGGGTCAAAGAGCTGTTGGTGTACGACGAAATGACCCTGTCTGAGATCGCGTTTCTCTTGAATTATTCAAGCGTGGCACATTTGAGCAACCAGTTTAAAAAGATGACCGGCCTCACCCCAAGTCACTTCAAATCCATCCGGACCCACAAACGCAAACCCCTCGACGAAGTGTAAATCCTGTAATTCATTTCCAAAATCGTGTAATAGTCCGCCGACTCAGCAGCCTGACCTTTGCCCTGTACTTACGCATAAATGTATATGGCAAATTCAGAAAACTCCATTTATCTGCCACTGGAAGGTGTGGCGAGTGAACATTGCGCCGTGATCGTGGACAAAGGACTTGATGCCGTGCCAGGTATCCTGGCGCACAAGGTGGAACTCAACAACCAGCGCGCCGCAATCAAAGTCAAATCACCAGAGGTTATCACAGCGGCCGTGAACACGATCAGGGACCTCGGATACGGGGTGACTTCAATCCGGCAATCATTCCCGGTATTGGGGATGACCTGTGCTTCCTGTGCGATCAGTGTGGAAAGTATCTTGGCGACAGTGCCGGGTGTGACCAAAGCCAATGTCAATTTTGCGACGGCAATAGTCCAGGTTGATTTTGTGCCGGGCGTGGTGAAACCGGAGGATCTCAGGCAGGCGATCCAAAGCATTGGATATGATCTCGTCATATCGGAAGCAGCGATTAATATCGACGAGCATCACCAGCATCAGTTGCGCAAGCTCACCCAAAAAACATATTGGTCATTGGGATTGTCCCTTCCCGTCGTCATGATCGGGATGTTCTGGATGGACATGCCCTGGGCCAATGAGATCATGTGGTTGCTGAGCACGATCGTTCTGGGGGTGTTTGGAAGCGATTTTTATATCAATGCCTGGAAGCAGGCCCGTCACCGCTCGGCCAATATGGATACGTTGGTCGCCTTGAGCACCGGTGTAGCGTATGTATTCAGTGTATTCAACATGCTGTTTCCCGAGATATGGCATGCACGCGGATTGCACGCCCATGTGTACTTCGAAGCAGCGACCGTCATTATAGCCTTCATTCTGCTTGGGAAATGGCTGGAGGAAAAGGCAAAAGGAAAAACCTCGGCAGCCATAAAGAAACTGATGGGACTGCAACCCCGGGAGGTGACTGTCGTGCAACCGAATGGCGAATGGAAGGTCCTGCAGATTGATCAGGTGGTGCCCGGTGACTTGTTGATCCTCCGACCCGGTGAACAGGTGGCTGTAGATGGTATCGTGGTGCAAGGAAATTCCTACGTGGATGAAAGTATGTTGAGCGGTGAGCCGATTGCTTTGGTCAAACAGGAAGGCGATAATCTTTATGCCGGGACGATTAACCAGAAAGGAAGCTTGCAGTACAGGGCAGAAAAAGTAGGGCATGAAACCATGCTGGCCCACATTATCCGTACTGTACAGGATGCACAAGGCAGTAAGGCTCCGGTCCAGAAGCTGGTCGATCGGATTGCGGCGGTATTTGTACCGGTGGTCATTGGTATTGCGATCCTGGCATTCTTCGCCTGGTGGATTTGGGGTGGAGAGAATGGTATCACACACGGGTTGCTGGCCCTCATAACCGTCCTCGTCATCGCTTGCCCTTGTGCGCTTGGCCTGGCGACGCCAACCGCCATCATGGTGGGCGTCGGGAAGGGCGCTGATAAAGGAATTTTAATCAAGGATGCGGAAAGTCTCGAGCGGGCGAAAAAAGTAACGGCCGTTGTCCTTGATAAAACGGGAACGATCACACAGGGAAGGCCCGCAGTAATTAATGCTTTCTGGAAATCGGAAGATCCGGTTGATCAGCAAGTACTGTATGCTATGGAACGACATTCCGAACACCCGCTGGCTGCAGCCATCATTGAGTCCCTCCCGGGGCTCGAGGATTTAGCCCTCACCTCTTTTCAAAGTATTACGGGCAAGGGCGTCCGGGCTTCTTTCAACGGAGAGCGTTTCCTGGTTGGAAGCAGGCGATTGATGGAAGAAGAACTGGTTTCTGTATCCGCTGATGTGCAGGAGAGGGCAGACGCGTGGAGTGCCGATGCCAATACGGTAGTATGGTTTTCCAATCATCGGGAAGTCCTTGCAGTCATAGCCATTGCGGATCCCATCAAACCGACCAGTGCAGAAGCTGTCCGCCAATTGCATGCAAAGGGCATTGACGTGTATATGCTCACGGGTGATCAGGAAATAACCGCTCGATCTATTGCAGAGAAAACAGGGATCCATCATTTCAGGGCCGAAGTATTGCCAGAGCAGAAAGCCGCATTCATTAAGGCACTTCAGGACGAAGGCAAGGTCGTTGCCATGGTTGGAGATGGTATTAATGACAGTACCGCCCTGGCCCAGGCGGATGTCAGCATCGCTATGGGGCAAGGGAGTGATATCGCCATGGACGTGGCCAAAATGACTATCCTCTCTTCTGACCTGTCCAGAATTCCGGAAGCCATTAAGCTGTCTAAAGCCACAGTAGTCACTATCCGCCAAAATCTGTTCTGGGCATTCATTTACAACCTGATCGGCATTCCGATAGCGGCCGGGATCCTGTTCCCATTCACCGGTTTTCTGCTCAACCCGATGATTGCCGGGGCGGCAATGGCCCTGAGCAGTGTCAGTGTCGTTACGAATAGCCTTCGGTTGAAGTGGTCACGATAGGGCAGTAAAAGATGTAAACCAATTCCAAAAAACTGTAACACCCGGGCAACGGAATACCCGGAATTTTGAAACACAATCCAATTAAAATGCATTCATTATGGAAAGCAATGATCAAACCCTCCGGTTCAAAACCAACATCAATTGCGGAGGATGTGTTGCCCGGGTCACACCTGTACTCAATGAAAGTGACGGAATTTGTCACTGGAATGTAGATACACAAAGCCCGGACAAAATCCTGGCCGTACACACAGCCGGCATTTCTGAAGCAGAGATCATAGAAAAGGTTTCAGCTGCCGGTTTTCAGATTGAATCCCTTAATCCGTAAATGCTGTATTATGAAAACGTTGAAATTCTTTTCCTTCATAGCCTGTCTTCTCGGCGCGGTCTGCCTATCCGCACAAAAACAGGAAGCGCAACAACTCGTACAGGCATATTACCTCATCAAAGACGCGCTCGTTGAGTCTGATGCAAATCGGGCTGGCACGTCCGCTGCAGCGCTCGTCAAATTGATCAATCAATTTCCGGCAGCCGCACTAGCTTCTGTACAGGCAAAATCCTGGAAAAAGAACAGCCCGGCAATTTTGAAGTCGGCGGAGGTGATTTCGCAAACGACGGATATCGAAAAGCAGCGGGAACATTTCAAAGCACTATCGACACAGCTTTTTGTCATTATGAAATCGCTCAGGATCAACGATGATGATATCTTCTGGCAGTATTGCCCGATGAAAGATGCTTACTGGATGAGTTCGGAGCGCGAGATCCGAAATCCCTATTACGGAAGCAGGATGCTCAAATGTGGTCAGATCAAGGAAACACTGAATTGATATGAAATCCCTGACCCTGGTTCTATTATTGATTTTCACGACGCTTTTTGCAACAGCGCAACGTACGGTGGAGTATCACCTCGTTATTCGCGATACGGTGGTGACCTACGAAGGAAAAACCGCCCGTGCAATTGCCGTGAATGGCCAGATCCCGATGCCCACCTTGCACTTTACCGAGGGCGATACGGCTGTGATATTTGTGCACAATCAGATGCATCATGAGACCTCCATTCACTGGCATGGCTTGTTGTTGCCGAATGAGCAGGATGGCGTACCCTATCTCACGACAGCGCCGATCAAACCGCATATGACGCACAAATTTGAATTTCCATTGCGGCAGAACGGTACCTACTGGTATCACTCCCACACCATGTTACAGGAACAGGTAGGAATGTACGGCGCGTTGATCATTCACGAAAGAAATACGCCCGCGCAAAATGAGGAGGTGGTTTTACTCAGTGATTGGACAAAGGAAAATCCGCACCAGGTAGAACGTTCGCTGCACTATGCAACGGATTGGTATATGATCAAAAAGAACGCTGTCCAAAGTTACTGGGAAGCAATTCAAGCGGGTAAGCCAGGCGTAAAGTTGGAAAATGAGTGGAAGCGCATGCATGCGATGGATGTCAGTGATGTGTACTACGACCAGTTTTTGGTCAATGGTGATATCGCGCAATCGCGCCCCCGCTACAAGCAAGGTGATAAAATCCGCCTCCGGGTGATCAATGGCAGCAGCAGCACCTATTTCTGGCTTAATTATGCGGGTGGGAAAATGACGGTTGTGGCTTCAGATGGCGCCGCTGTAGAACCCGTTTCTATTGACCGGCTGATCATTGGCGTTTCTGAAACCTATGATGTGGAAGTTGAAGTACCGGAAAACGGAAAATCTTTTGAGTTCACAGCTACAGCGGAGGATCGTACCGGATTTATTTCTTTCTGGTTGGGGGAAGGCGAGAAAGTGTCCCTACCCCGCATGCCGCCATTAGATTATTTCGCCGGCATGAAGATGATGAATGACATGATGACTACCGGCGGACGAATGGATGATATGGGTATGGACATGAGTCTTCAACAGATGGATATGAATATGGTCATGTATCGGGAACCCATGCACCACATGAACACACTGAATTATGCGATGTTAAGATCGCCCGTGAATACAAAACTGCCGGACGCTCCAATGCGAACACTTCATTTTATGCTCACAGGGAATATGAACCGGTATGTGTGGACAGTCAACAATAGGACTATTTCAGAAAGTGACAAGATCCTGATCAAAGCAAGGGAGAATATCCGGATTATTATGACCAATCATTCCATGATGCGACACCCGATGCATCTCCACGGTCATTATTTCAGAGTTGTGAACGGGCAGGGGGATTACGCACCCCTGAAGAATGTGCTCGACATCATGCCAATGGAAACGGACACGATTGAGTTTCATGCTTCAGAAGGATATGGGGACTGGTTTTTTCATTGTCATATACTTTATCACATGATGGCGGGAATGGGCCGGATATTTTCATATGAGAACTCACCACCCAATCCACAGATTCCCGATCCGGACTATGCACTGCGAAAAGTCTATGCAGATGATCGTCGTTTTTTCCTTGGCGCCGAACTCGGCTTGGAAAGCAATGGCAGTGACGGAGAGGTCAACCTGATGAATACCCGTTGGCGATTTAACGCAGAATGGCGACTGGGGCTCGATGCGGAATCCGGGTATGAAACGGAAAGTCATTTTGGACGTTATTTCGGGCGGAATCAGTACCTCTGGGTATATGGCGGCTGGGACTGGCGGTACCGCAAAGGGCACGCGGAAGAAGAAAATGTATTTGGCCAGACCAGCACAAAAAATGACCGGAGTGTTTTTCATGCCGGCTTTCAATACATCTTGCCCTGGCTCATCCAGGCGGATGTATCCATGGACCATACAGGGTATCTCAGACTTCAGTTTTCGAGAGATGATTTGGCCCTGACCCGACGATTGCGTGGATGGGCAACCTGGAATACGGACCTGGAGTACAGTTTCGGGGCGAAATATATTCTGACAAAATACCTGGCGGCCTCCACGCACTATGATAGTGATATGGGCTGGGGACTGGGGATGACTATTATGTACTGATTCCGCGGTTATTTTACAGAATGGGGATCAAACCATTTCGGTCGTTGATCGTTGCAGGGGAAGTAGTTTGGTTGAATTTGGGAATACCTGTTTTGGTGCTTTTTTTCTCTTTTAACTCTTTCCCCTGTTTTAACTCTTTCCCTTCTTACACTTGCAACCTATTCACAAATGATTAGTTTTGTACATTAATCCGTACAATATTACGTACCATGCAAGCCATCTCTGTCTCCCAGCTCCGGGGCAATATGAAGAAGTACCTGGATGATGTCACCCAATCAGAGGACATCCTGATCGTGCCCCGCACAACCGAAGAGGACGCGGTTGTCATCATGTCGATCAAAGAGTATAACTCGCTTATTGAAACAGGCCACCTCCTGTCGACCGCTGCCAACCGGAAGCGCCTGGAAGAATCACTGCAACAAGTCAAGTCGGGTAAAACCAGAACCTATAAGCTCCCCAAATGAACCTGGAGTTTACCGATCACGCCTGGTCGGATTTTGAGTTTTGGCTGGATCACGAACCGGGCATGGCTGAAAAGGTGATCGATCTGCTCCGGGATATCCGAAAAACACCATTCAACGGAATCGGCAAACCCGAACCCCTGAAATACGATCTGAAAGGATATTGGTCGCGGCGGATTTCAGGGGAGCATCGGCTGGTGTATCGGGTAGATGGAAAGAAGGGCAAGGGTCAAAAATGCATTGTGCTGCAGTGCAGGTTTCATTATGACTGATGGATTCTTTAGATGCCAGATTCCGGATCGCCAAACTTAAGTTTTGTGTTTGATGCCTGACTCCTGTCAAGGAATCCCAGTCTGGGCAGGTTGTTCTAGGGTATTAGAAGTTGGGCTGGAAGAAGGATATTGGTTGTGAAGGGGTGAACTTGTTGAGTTTGGAAGAACAAATTCTTTCAACTCTTTTAACTCTTTCTTCTCTTTCAACTCTTACACATCATACCACCCTGCGAGACCTCATCCAACTGGAATCCATACTCAGCAATACCCCGATCAACAGACTGAAACCTAGTAGCGAAGATCCGCCCGAGCTGATAAACGGCAGCGGGATCCCGATGACCGGCATGATCCCCATCGTCATGCCGATATTGATAAAGAAGTGCATGAATAATACACCAACAACGCCAAACGCATAATGGCGGATGAAAGGGATACGCGCTTTTTCACCGATATCAATCATCCGCAGCATGAGAATGAGGAAGAGCAGGATTACAGCTACGGAACCGATAAATCCATGTTCTTCACCAATGGTGCTGTAGATAAAGTCAGTGCTTTGTTCCGGCACGTAATTCAACTTAGTCATTGTGCCTTTGAGGTATCCCTTGCCGGTGAAGCCACCGGAACCGATCGCGATTTTTGATTGGAGAATATTATACAACGAACCGCGCGGATCACATTCTTCCGGTTTCAACCAGACTTTGACCCGGTCCTGCTGGTGGGATTCCAGTACGTTTTCAAAAATATAATGACTGCCATAGGAGAATGCGAATAATAACACCACACCCAGGTTGATCAGGATGAGCTGACGGAATTGTTTGATCACCACACTTTCAACAATGGCATAGAGCATATACGCCCCGGAAATGATCAATACAAACTGACCCATCCCGAAGTATAGCAGCACCAGCGAAACCAGCCACGCCGCGACCGTGATTATAAAATAGACCGGCTTTCGTTTCAGTCCCGCCAGCAAAAACCCCCCGCCCGCGTAAAACAGCAAGGGCAATACAGCCAGGACATTATACTTCAGCGCCACAGCGAACAACACCCCGAGCAGAAAAAGCAGGATCGGGATCCAGATCGCCATCCCTTCACGGAATAGCACCAGAAAGATCGACAGGAATACGATCGCCGAGCCCGCGTCGCCCTGCGCCAGGACCAACCCGGTCGGTAATAAAATGATACCGGCAGCCATCACCAGATCTCGCGTATCGGCCACGCGTGTCCGGTGATGACTTAAAAAGGAAGCCAGCGCCATGATCGTCCCCACCTTGGCCAACTCGGAAGGCTGAAAAGAAAAACGTCCGAATTGGAACCAGCTGGTCGACCCTTTGATCGTGGTACCGACAATCAGGACCATGACCAACAGGACCAGCGAGAACGCATAAAAAGGGTACGCGAAACCACTCCAGAACTTCCAGTCTATGAGCTGGCAGCCCAGGATAATGGTCAGCGCCACCACCGCGTAAATCGATTGCTTGCCGGCCTGTGAAGCGAAAAAGGAGATCTGTGCATCAGGCCGGTAGGTGGACGCGTAAATCATCATCAACCCGATAATGATCAGGCTGAGGACAATCGCAAAACTGATCCAGTCAAATTTTTTCACGCCAACAACCTCCGGTTATTGATCATATTTTAACAATTCCTGCACCTCGATCTCATCCCGTACAAGGATGGCGGCCGGATATTCTTTTTGCAGTTTTCGCAGAAAGGATTGTGCTTTTTGCATGTATAGAAACGCGCCGGTCTTCAGCAGGTAATACGGTTCGTTGTGGACAAAATGGATCTCGTATTCCGGGTACAGGTTTTCAAACTTGCGCTGGATGCTTTCCATTTGCCGGCGATCCACTGTGGCAATGATCTGCACACGCCATCCGCGCACTTCCGGGTGTTCCAGGTTATACGATTTCCAGCTCTCCATGACCCGAGTGATGGAAGGTTCTTCAACCACCTGCGCGGAAAGCTTCCCGGAGGACAAGCCGATCAGCAGGAAAAAGAAGCCCCAAAACACCAAGTGGAGTGACCGGGATCTGGATTTCATGCCACGAAGGTACATTCTGTCATTATTCCTGTTGGTATTCAGCGACAATCGCCACGCTTTTGCTGCAGCCCAGCCGGTCGGCGCCGGCCCGGATCATGTTGGCCGCCTGGGCGTGCCGGTTAATGCCACCCGAGGCTTTGATCCGGATCTCGGGGTCCAGGTGACGCCGCAGCAGCCGCACCGTTTCCTCCCGCACCGGATCGCCGAAGAAGCCGGTGCTGGTTTTAACGAAATGCAGCTTGAGCTCATTGCTGATCTCACAGATCTTCATGATCTCTTCTTCCGTCAGTAACTGCGCTTCTATAATACACTTCAGCACGACAGAACGTTCCACCGCCCTGGCGTGCAGTGCGGACAATTCACGCCGGGTCAGGTCCCAGTGACCGGTTTTGACTGCTGATAAATTGATGACTACATCCACTTCCTCCGCGCCGAGCTCAGCTGATCGCTGTAGCGAAGCCAACTTTGACTCCACATGATCGTATCCGATCGGGAATCCCGCCACTGTGCACAGGAGGAAATTTCGCTCGCCGGCCTGTTCCTGCGCATAGGTCAGGTACATGGGCGGAATGCAAATGGATTTGAATCCGTACTGTTTGGCCTCGGCAATCAGTCGATCGATGATCGCTTCATCGCAGTCAGGCCGCAGATAGGTGTGGTCAATGTATTGGGCAAGTTGCATTGATCCCCAAGATACTAACCGGGAGACGCTTTTGATCAGACAGCCACACCGTGTTCGCGCAGCGCATCATTCAGTGACACTTTCTTGTCTGTGGATTCCTGCCGGCGACCGATGATCAGGGCGCAATTGACATTGTATTTTCCGGCGGGAAAGGATTTTTCGTAACTGCCGGGGATGACCACCGAACGAGCCGGCACCCGGCCTTTGGTCACCACTGGTTCCGGACCGGTGACATCAATGATGTGGGTGGATTGAGTGAGCACGACATTGGCGCCCAACACGGCCTCTCGCTCGACCATCACGCCCTCCACAACAATACAACGCGAACCAATAAAGGCATCGTCCTCGATAATCACCGGGCTGGCTTGCGGCGGTTCCAGCACACCACCGATCCCGACTCCGCCACTCAGATGGACATTCCGGCCGATCTGGGCGCAAGAACCTACCGTGGCCCAGGTATCGACCATGGTGCCACTTCCCACATACGCCCCGATATTGACATAGCTGGGCATCAGGATCGCGCCGGATTCCACAAATGCACCATTGCGGACCAGCGCATGGGGAACCACCCGCACACCCTGCCGGGCAAACCCTCTTTTCAA
>AERA01003272.1_pt1 | contig 12674 bp, 6 predicted proteins | sample 267968 | NCBI WGS metagenome assembly AERA01 (sample SAMN02954363, study PRJNA61401) | activated sludge metagenome | biome: terrestrial; feature: wastewater treatment plant; material: activated biomass; isolation source: activated biomass of an industrial wastewater treatment plant | reverse complement strand
CTTCGCTCGCGGCGAGGGGATCGTTGGCAACACGGTCGGCCTGTTTCGGACGCCAATTGTCGAGTTTCCGCTTTGCCTCTTCCAGCTGGGTGGGGTTCAACCGTTGCTGCAATTCGTTCTGGCGCCGCACGGCCTCGGTGTCACCATTGCGCGCAGCCAAAGCGAACCAGAAGTAGGCGTCTTCAACACTTTGAGCCACTCCAAGACCGCTTTCGTGCAGCACGGCCAGATTGAACTGGCTGTCGGCGAGCCCGTATTCGGAGGCGGATTTGAACCACTGAGCCGCAGTTTTATAGTCGGGCAGCTTTGCTGTGCGCCCGGCGCTAAGCACCGCCAAGTTGTGCATTGCCTTGATGTTTCCGCTCTCGGCAGCGCGCTGGTACCAGATCTTGGCCCGGGCAATATCCGACTTCACACCAAGCCCGCGCTCATAGAATGTGGCGACGCGGTACTGGGATTGGGCAAATCCGCGAGAAGCGGAACGCTGATACCAGCGCATTGCCTCGTCCAGATTTTGACTAACCCCCGTCCCGTCCGCGAACCGAGCCGCAACCGCAAACTCGGCTGATGGGTTGCCGTTGGCCGCTGCCATTCGCAGCGAAATCGGCCCGACCTGAGCTGGCGGAAGATCCAGCGGCTGGCGACGGGAGTCGCTGGTGGAAGCTTGAATTTTCGGAGTGATGGGAGACGTCCCACTTTGGGTTTCCCCCTGCATGAATTCGGGGATCAGGGCTGTCGGGACGGCGTTGACCTGGGCGTTACCCAGTTGGTTGGAAAGCTGGGCGGTTGCATTGCGCTCATTCAGGCGCTCAAGTTGCGCCAGAGACGGAGTTTTGCGCGGCATGGCCACCGTGATGCCAGCAGGCGGCCCACCATCGGCAGCCGCGCGTGCTGTAGAACCCGATTTCAGTGCCGCACTGGCCGGCGGTACGGATTCATGGGCAGGACCCAACGATTGAGTTTTCGGAAGCTCCTGGATGCTCGCATCCCCGCCGATTGGCGCAGTATTCTCTGACCGAGGTGCCGTGTTGTTCCGGTCGGACGGCGGTGCTACCGGTGAAAGGCCGCTACCCGTCGCGTCATGGCCGGCTCTGGGGAGCTTCGGCGGCATGCTCGACGATCCAATCGGAGCTACTGCCTCGGGCGCCGCGCTGGGTGCTTCGTTCTTGGGAACATCCGTCGTTGCGTTTGGATTGACTGAAACGCCTTCGTCGGTCTGCTTTGTCGGGCTGACCGGAGCAACCGCCCGATCGTTCGGAGCTTGTGAACGCTCGATTGAGGTTGGTGCCGGAGCGGTAGCCTGCCCCCTCTTCAGAAGCATCAGCACGCCTGGAATAGCAATCATCAGAACGATGGCGCCAACCAGCAGTTTGCGTGACGGCATACGCAAACGGCTGACGACACCGGTGCGTCCCTTATCAGCTTCGCCGGCAGGCTCTTTCCCCGGTTTGCCAAGCTTGACACTGTTGGGATCGGGCTGCCCGGTCAAAACGCGCGGTGGAGTTGCACGCAGATCGGCAGGTGGAGCTTCGGGTGCTACGCCCGTTGCCTTGTCCTTTGCGCGGCGCGCATCGGCGATGAAATCTTTGCGCAACCGTTCGATTGAAGCGGGTGAATTGGGCAAACGCGGCGGCTGATGTCCGGTTGCAACCGCGACAGCCGGTTCGTTGTAGTCATCCGCGAAATCGTCTTGGTCTTGCGCCCCATAAGAGCCGCCCCGAGCAAAGGCAGCGCCCGCAGCGCTTGCCAGTCCCGCGCTCGTGGCTTCATGTGGGCGCGCTGCGACGGGTTCAGCTTGGAACCGGCCGTAGTCCGCAGCCACCTTTGAGCTTGTGCTTTCGAGAGCATCGACACGATCGAGCACGCGAATGAGGGCCTGCTGCATCGTATCGAGCATGACGGCAGTATGCTCTTCGCCCTGGCGCCGCTCGTTGATGAAACCATCGAGAAGCTGCCGAATAGAGTCGATGTCAGCTTCTGACGAGCCGCTGCGAGCAAGTGCGATGCCACCAATGCGCGTTGCTACCCGCTCCGCCGTCGCTTCAGCGATGCCCTGGGCAAGACCTTTGAAATCAGGCATCGCAGGCTGCGAGCTATGAAGGTGCTGCGCGATCTGCTCCACAGCCGCCGAGATCATCGGTTCAAGATCTTGATGGTCGGCGCCTGTCCGCTCCAGTGCACTCTCGAAGCGCGGATCGGTCAGCCGGTCAATGACCGCGGCCAACGAGTGCTCGATGCTGTCGAGGCGGCTGAGTTGGCTGCGCGTGTCGTCGAATTGTTGCGCCAGATCGGCGATGTGGGCTTCCAGAACATGCAGCGCCTCCACGTCGGAACGTGTGGCGACGTCGTGCATAGTCGAGCCAAAACGCTTCTCCAATTGATCGAACCGCTCGCCAAGACCGGTGAGCGCGTCAACGGGCGACCGCTGAGATAACGACTCCTCCACCTTGCGGGCGACATCGACAAAGTGTTCCTCAAGCCAGTTCCGCTCGCTGTCGAGCAAGGATGCGCGGACGTCGCGCTGTGCTTCGACATTGACACGCGGCTGCACCGCGCCGATCACCCTGAGTGGTTCCATCAGGATGTCATCGAGATTGTCGCTAAGGCCGTAATTGGCATCGGCCGCTGCCGCACCCAGCTCGTTCTCGTAGTGCGCAACCAGAGCATCCGCCGACTGCTGATCCCACGCCGTTTCGTCGTTGGCCACCACGGGATCGATGGCATGAGCGGGAGCTACGGATTGGGTAGAATTTTGGGGAGATGAGGGTTGGGTCTCGGGCGCATGGCCGGAAACTTGCGCAATATCGGCAGCAATCGGTGCATTGCCTGCTACGGCCTCGTTATGATGTGTGTCGTGGCTGCCCCACATCCCGGTATCTTGGGATTGATTGTTTCGGGCACCATGTGATCTCGCGATCCGGTCTGCCAGCTGCGATACACCATCCTCGATACGCTCGAATGCCGGCAAGAATTCTTGCGGAAGCTTGGCCTTATAGTCGCTCGCCTCAGCGCCGAGCGCTTCCACTCGGGCAAGCATCTGTGCAAGGGCTGCCGCTTGTCGTTGCTCGGAATGATTGAGTTGGTCGGCGATCCGCTCGATCAGTCCGCGTAGCTCGTCGGCTTGAGGCGCGGACCAGCCGTCGCCCTTGCGCTCATCTGCGTCGCCGCCTGCACCGCCCCCGAAATGCGTCGACATCATCTTCCCCATTTCCACAAGCTTCAGTAGTCCTGAGCGGGCGGCTCCACAGGGGGAGTTCGGACGGCTCCACAACCGTCCGGCAAAATTGCCGTGTCAGGATCAAACGCCGGTTCGGACGCGACACGAGCTAGAACCACCATTGGTGAAGCTGGCAGGGGGCAGTAAACGTTCGGTTAAGTACCCGAACATCCGCGAGTGACCTTGCAAAATCGCCGGAAAATGGGACTTCTTGCAGGGGAAGGGATTGGCCATTTCAAAACAAGACCACCGTTCTTCGGTCAACGAGCGACACTGATTCGCCCCGATTGGCACGTCCATGTGCGCCCAAGACCTGCTAATTGTCATTGTCGCCGCCCCGACGATGGCGCTCCGCGCGCCAGAATTGCCGGCCGGGAGCCAGATTTTGACACTCAGGAGAAATGCGATGTCTCGACTGATCCCCTCGATCTTTGCCGCTGCCGTAGTCATCGCCGGCGTAACCGCTGGAGCTGGGTATGCAACGCTGACCGCCCAAGCTGCAGACGCGCCTGGCAGATACTCCATGACGCAGACCGATGACGGCTTCATTCGCCTCGATACGCAGACTGGAGCGATGTCGATGTGTTCGGGTAAGGGTACCGAGTGGGCATGCAAGGCAATGCCCGACGATCAGAAATCGCTGCAAGAGAAAATCGCACGGCTCGAGGAGGAAAACCGCGAGCTCAAAGCAGAAAACCATCGGCTGGAGGACGTCATGGGGCTAAATCCCGGCGCTCCATCCAGTGGTGATGCAAACCCGGCTGTTCCCGGCGCGCCCGACACTCCTAACAGTGGCCTCAAATTGCCAACCCCAAAGGACATTGATCAGGCTTTCGACTATTTCGAAGGCATGATGAAGAAATTCCGCGATCGCATGAAGAAGCTTGAGCAAGACGAAAATGGCGGTGGTTCAGTGCCGCTCTAAGCTTTGCAATTGTGAAGTGCTAAGCGGTTCAGCGTGAAAGTGGCGCTGACAATATGCGGCAAGATCGCGTGGTTGCTTCAACTGAACTTGCGCACGCTCGTCTAATGAGCATCGGGTGCGCGCGATCGGCTCGCTGCAAGTTTCAACCGCACACGTTCACATGCATGCAATCTCAAGCAAGCAGCCGTGTAATTTCGCGGGAGTTGGCATGACCACACGAAAGCCTGTTTCCGTGCAGCAACGCGACGTAGATGAGCGACACAGTGGAGCAGCCGAACCGCTGACGCAGTCCACGGGCGAATTACGCATTGCGACGCGTGGTTTTGGTTGCACCGAATTCACTTTGGAGATCGCGCGTTGGCTCGAAGCGATCGATGCTGGCGATGGCGTCATCCATTTATTCATCCGCCACACATCCGCATCGCTGTTGATCCAGGAGAATGCCGATCCTGATGTCCAGCGTGACCTGGTCGACGCGTTGCGGCGGCTGGCACCTGAAGGATCGCATTACCGCCATGACAGTGAGGGGTCAGACGACATGCCCGCCCACATCAAGGCTATGGTAATGCCGGTATCGCTTGCCATTCCCGTTCTGAACGGTCGCATGCGGTTGGGGACCTGGCAGGGGATCTATCTCGTCGAACATCGCTCGCGACCCCACACCCGCGAGGTAGCCTTGCAATTCATAGGCAGTCGCTCAGCCGGATAGTGGGATGTCACAACTGTCCACTCCGCATCTGCAACTTGAGCCTTCACTCAGCCCAGCCGAGACATAAGACCGGTCGCATTCTCGAAGAGCCTTACGCCGTGCTGCTGCGGCGCTGCTTCAGTCGTAACCTCTGCATCTCTCTATCATAGAGTATTTCGCCGCCCGGCACGCGGATGTCCCGCACCAGTTCCAGGGCATGGCGGCTCGGTTGCGGTGTAAGAACCGACACAACGATTGCCGCGATTGTGCCCAGCGGTAAAGCCACCGCGGCTACAACCGTTCCTGATGTATTGAAGAGGCCCGCTTCCCCGGCGATGATAGCTCCGCACGAAATCACAAAGCCCGAGACCATCCCGGCGAGCGCACCAAAGCTGTTGATCCGCTTCCACCAGATTGACAGGATCAGCACCGGAAAGGCCGTCGTGCCCGTGATAGTCAAGGCCCAAAGCAAAAGCGAAAGTGGATCGGTTGGTGCGACTAAGGCAAGAGCAGCTCCAGTTCCGATCGCCGCAGCCAGCATTCCTCGCGCCATGATAAGCCGCACGGTGTCACCCGGTGGATCCCATGACAGGCCGTTGATCACATCCTCGGCCAGGAGATTGCCGAGCGCCATGCTCGCAGCCCCGATGCTCGCCAGCGCCGCTGCGATCGCCGAAGCAGCAGCGAGATAGACGAATACGAATGGCAAGCCCGTAGCCATAGGCAGCGCTAGAAAAACGCCGTCGCGTTTGAACGAGACGGATTCAACGGCGACGCGCGTGGCCGCGCTGGTCATTTCCACGAGCCCATTGGCTCGCAATTGCTGAAGCCATTCCGGAAGCTGACCAGGGTCGCTGCTCAGCGCCAATTCCATCACCGGTGCGCGCATGAATGCTGCAACCGAGGTCATCGTCAGTACCAGCACGCCGAAAATGAACGTCGCCCAGCTCAGCGATTTGCGCGCCTCGTGTACACCCGGCGTGGCTGAGACGCGGGGCAAAAGCCACGGTGCTGATGCAATTCCTGCTGTCACCGTTAGCATGGTCACGACAAATGCAGCCGGACCGATAGCACCAAACGGGGTTGCAAACCGTTTGGCGATAACCGCAAATCCATCAGGCGGCAGGTTGAAACCGAACGGCGACGCGGCAACAGCAGGTAGTGCCAGCGCAGCTTCTTGCTTGATGAGACTTCGCACGATCGGACCATAGCTGAGCTGTGGGATCGGCAGCTTCGTCACCAGCACCGCCACCACCGCTATCGGTACGAGAAACGCCAGAATGACCGTGATACTTTGGGCCGCATTTGACCACGATAGTGATCTCATGCCGCCGGCAACGAGCATCAGCAGCACGGCGAGTGCAAACAGTGGTATCAGCGATGCAGCGGGTGCGCCCACCATCCAAGCGCCAACCTCACCGGCAATGCGCAACTCCGCGGCGATCAAAAGCAGCATGGGTACAGCTAGAAAGGCAGCCGCCACCAGCCTCAAAAGGCGGCTTTCAAAGCGCCGGCCCAGATATGTTGGCACGGTGTAGGCACCGAATTTCCGCAGGAAAGGGGCCAGCAAGATTGCCATGACGACGAAGCCAGCGAGCCCGCCGATTGAGATGGCAAGTCCATCAAAACCGCTGACGAAGAAGACCCCTGTGAGCGCGACCAGGCCGGTGGCCCCCAACGCGGTTATCGCAAGTGCAAGTCCCGTAAAGACGGCCGGAACGCGTCGGCCCGCAGCGAAATAGTCAAGCGGAATGCGTGTTGCCGACGCCAGCCCGATCGAGCCGTAGAGCACCATCGGTCCGAGCAGCATCATCCAGCGCAGGGATTGGTCCGATATGCCCAATTGCTCCAGGATCGCGGCCATGAAGAAAACCGCCGCCAGTGCGCTGGCAAAAATGCCGAAATACGTCCCGAGGCGCGGGTTGACGAAGCGAGTCCTGGGTGTGAACGTCATGCGTGTTCTCGAAAAATCTCGGTCGGCGGCATTTGGCGGTCGATGTGTTTAGAGCGCTCAGCGCGCTGCCGCAGATACAATTTCGGCAGCCTCAACCAACAATGCACCAAGGGTTGGGAAAGCGAGGAAACAGCGCGGGCAGCTGTAATGAACGCCAGCGCGGGTTGTTCCCAGCCTCACGTGTCCTCGTGGGCTCCATGCCAGTGGTCGATCGCGTCCTGACGGTTGACAAAGGTCGCCACCGTGGCCAACGCGATGATAAAAATCCCGTGGGCTGTAATCATGTAGCCGATCGGGAAGCCCAAAAAGCGCTCAGTGTTGAGCGGTTCGCTGTAAAGCGGCAGTAGAATGATCGCGAGCAGAAACGGCAACAGGCTCGCCAGCATCTGCATCTTGGTATGCCGCCAATAAGGCTTTCGCTCTTTGCGCTCAATCATCTCCGCTCCTGATTGGTATGGCTGAAAGTCAGACCAAGAATAGTGCCGCATTCGCGCGCTCTGGTATACCACCACCAGCCCGCGGGTCATCTGCCGGTAAACTTAACACGTCACTTGAGCGGATTCGCGACTTGAAAGCTCACACAATTCCTTGCTTAAATTTACATCTGTGTCAGAAGTGCGACGCGGCGCCGCAAGCCCTGCGGCTTTCCTTACCTGACGGCCCGGGTGCGTTGCTCCCAGCGGTTCTAACGGGCGTTGCTTGAGATAGCTCGATCTCCCAACGGATTTGGTGCGATGAACGGCGGGGTGATCACCAGGAGGTGAAATGTTGTCCTACCGGATCGTGATCGTTGACGATCATCCGTTGTTCCGCGGTGCACTTAATCAGGCGCTTTCGGCTTCCTTGCAAAATTCAGAGATTGTCGAGGCCGGTTCGCTGGATGAACTGACCGAGAAACTCTCCAGTGGCCTGGAGGTTGATCTCATCCTTCTGGATCTGACGATGCCGGGAGTCCAAGGCATATCAGGATTGGTTTTTCTGCGCGGCCAGCACCCTGAGATCCCCGTCGTGATCGTTTCTGCCAATGACGATCCGGTTACTATTCGCCGCTGCATGGATTGCGGCGCTTCGGGCTTCGTTTCTAAATCTCTGCCAGTGGAACAGATCAGGACCGCAGTCCGCAGCGTGCTCGATGGCAACATCTGGTCCCCACCCGACGTCGATCTATCCAATGCCGGCGACGAGGAGACCGGCGACCTCATTGCCCGGTTGTCATCGCTGACACCTCAGCAGGTTCGCGTTCTCATGATGCTGGGCGAGGGGCTTCTGAACAAGCAGATCGCATATAAGCTTGGCGTATCGGAGGCGACGATCAAGGCACACGTGTCCGCCATTCTGCAGAAGCTCGGTGTCGATAGCCGGACGCAGGCGGTCATCGCCGTAAATCGTATCGACAACAATTCATGGCAAAAGATCGCCAACTGAGGTGCAGCCGAGGACCCGGTTGCATGAATTGCGTCGTGATGCTGGAGTGCTTCGATCTGTAACGATCGGGCTCCGGCGCCACCTTCCCGATTCTTTGATCGTCAGAACGGTCCTGCGTGAGTGGGTAATTTCCGGCTGCTGCATTACTCCGCCGCGGCTTGTCGTCGTATCGCAAGCTGATTTAGCAAAGCCCGCAGCGCAGCAGCTTTCAGCGGTTTACGCAGCATTGCTAGCTCATGAGATTTCACTTCGCGCTGAACTTCCAGGGAATGGTCCGCGGTGATGATAATCGCTGGCAGCGTTCTCTCCAGAACTTTTCGTATGCGCACGACGGTGTCCACGCCCGTTCCGCTATCGAGATGATAGTCAGCGAGAAGGACGTCGGGCTCAAACCGCATCTCCTCCATGAGAGTCAGCGCTGACTGGCAGCTCGGCGCAGTCCGAACCGTGCACCCCCAGCCTGAAAGCAGCGCATCCATGCCGGATAGCACCGCCGGCTCATTGTCGACGCATAGGACGGCAAGGCCAGCGAGTGCGCCTTGGCGCGGCTGCGGCGTGGGTTCGATTGATGAGACTGTGCGTGCCTCCGCGCGCGGTATCGTGACCGAAAAAGTCGATCCCCGTCGTGGCACAGAATGGAGCCGGATCGGGTGATCGAGAATACGGCAGATGCGTTCCACGATTGAAAGCCCAAGTCCGAGGCCCCGTACGTTGGAGCCGGGACCCTCGAGCCGCTGAAACTCTTTGAAGATCACACCTTGCTTGTCATGGGGGATACCCGGACCAGTATCCAGGACTTGAACTTCCACCGACTGGTCTCTGCGGCGTGCGCCCAGCAGAACCGTTCCTGTTCGTGTGTATTTGATGGCATTGGCGACAAAGTTCTGCAGAACGCGGCGCAACATTCGCCGATCCGATCGGATACACAACGACGTGGGCATCGCCTTCAAAGTAAGACCCTTCTCGCGCGCCATTGGTTCAAACTCGACGAGCAGCTGCGAGAAGATCTCGGCCAGCGAAAACTCGCTTATGTCGGGCTCCATGCGTCCCGCATCCATGCGCGAGATCTCAATGAGAGCGGAAAATATCTCTTCTACCGCTGAAAGGGACGCATCGACGTTGGTTGCAAGCTGACGCTCTGGATGGGGCAAGGTTCGCTCGCACAAGCTAGTTGCATAAAGCCGGGCAGCGTTGAGCGGTTGCAGAATGTCGTGGCTGGCGGCGGCGAGAAAGCGCGTCTTGTCGAGACTGGCTTCATCCGCCTTCGACTTGGCGATGGCAAGCGCGGCGTTGACTTCCAGTAGTTCCGCTGTCCGCTCCCGCACGCGCCGTTCGAGCGTTTCGTTGGCGCGCGCCAACGCATTGGCTGCCGCTACTCTATCCGTGATGTCGGAGAAGGTTGTCACGATGCCACCCTGCGGCATCGAACTCGTGCGGATTTCGATGTGGCGCCGGCCCGATAGTATTCGTTCTTGGAATGTCTCTTTGCGGACCGCCAATCGGTAAAGCCGGCTTTCCACGAGTTGGTCGATGTCGCCTAGTCCAAAGTCGCCGCGTTCCGCCAGCACACGCAGGATCTTGTCGAGTGGCGCCCCTACCCGCCCGATCTCCGCCGGCAACTCGAGAAGCTCACGGAACTGGCGGTTCCAGCAGATAAGCCGCATATCCTTGTCAAAGACCGAAAGTCCATGCCGCACCTGATCGAGCGCCGATTGCAGCAGGTCGCGATTGTATTGCAGAGCTTCCGTCGCGTCGTCGAGAAGCTTCATTGCGGACTGGCTCGACATGCTGCCGCGCTTGAGCAGGAGCGACAGCACGAGTCTCGCTGATGCCGAACCAATCGTGCTCGACAATAGGTGTTCGGAGAAGCGCACGGACGAGATGTCGGCTTCCGCGTCGCGCGCCGCCGCAAGGTTCCGGCTGGCGATGTATTCGTTAAACGAGCGTGCCGCCCGGTCCGTGCCGACATATCGCCCGACGGTTTGCTCTAGATCCGACATTGTCACATTGGAGCGCCACAAGCGGAACGACGGCGTGTTGACGGCGGGGCGGGGCAAGTCGTCTTGGATGAAATACTGAGCCTGGATCCGCTCAATGGGCTCAGGTGCACGCAACAGGGACACCGTGAGATAAGTGAGCACATTGGCGGCAAGGCTCCACAACACACCATGTGTCAGCGGTTCGAACTGCAAATAGAACAGCATCTGCGGCCGTAACAGGCCGATACCGAAAGGCCCGTCATCCAGAATAGACATTGCGACCCATCCTGATTTGGCAAACCAGGGCAGGACGAGCGTGTAGGCCCAGATTGCGGTCCCCGCGAGCAGCCCGGCAATGGCGCCTCGCGCGGTACCCTTTCGCCAGATCATGCCGAGAAAGAATGCCGGTGCGAATTGGGCAATTGCAGCAAAAGAGATAAGCCCGATTGCTGCAAGGCCCGACGAGCGGCCAACGGTCTGATAGACGAGATAGCCAAGCAGCAGAAGTCCGGCGATCGCAATGCGCCGGATGAGCAGCAGTGACCCAGCAAAGTCCTCTTCTACAGCCCGATTGCTGCTGTGTCGCAGTAGCAGTGGCACGACTAGGCCGTTACAGACCATGATAGCAAGCGCTACCGTTTCCACGATCACCATTGCCGTCGCTGCCGACAAGCCGCCGATGAATGCAATCAGCGTCATGGTCTTGCTATCCGCCGCGATCGGCAGCGTCAGCATGAAGAAATCGGGATCGTGAGTACCCTTCAGGGTCATCATGCCGGCAGCAGCAACCGGAATGACGAATATGTTCATGAGTACCAGATAGAGCGGGAAGAGCCACTGGGCGCGCCCGACATCGGCTTCCGAGTTGTTCTCAACCACAGTCACGTGGAACTGGCGCGGAAGTAGCAGCACGGCAAAAAAGCTCAGCAGCGTCACCGTGAGCCACATTCCGCCATTGAAGCCCTGGCCGAACATATTGGTGACGATTGGGGTGTCCGCGGCACGCTGCAAGAACGCGCTGGCTCCATCAAACACATTGAATACGACGAACAACCCCACCGCGAGAAAGGCGAGAAGTTTCACTACCGACTCTGCCGCAATGGCCAGCATCAGTCCGTCTTGATGCTCCGTGGCATCCGCGTGTCTCGTTCCAAACAGGATGGCAAACGCGGCCAGTACGAGCGTGATGATGAGTGCCGTATCGACGAAGGCAATACGTGGCGCATGGATGGCCGCCAGCGCGTCGGCGCCTATGAGCGTCTCAACTGAGATGCTGATCGCTTTCAGCTGCAGCGCGATATAGGGAAGGCATCCGATGATGGCGACGAGTGTTACGATTGCGGCCACCGGCTGGCTCTTGCCGTAGCGCGAGGCGATGAAGTCCGCGACCGAGGTGACGTTCTGGCTCTTGGCGATTCTGACGACGCGCGAGATTAGCCGATGGCCGAGCGTGAACATCAGCACCGGCCCAAGATAGACGGGGATGAAATCATAGCCCGTCGTCGCCGCTAATCCGACGCTGCCGAAAAACGTCCAGGATGTGCAGTAGACCGCAAGGGAGAGAGAATAGACATAGGGCCGCCCAGAGTAGGCGTCAGCCAGACGTAAGGTTCGATCTCCAATCCAAGCCAAAGCAAATAGCCCGCTCAGATAAAGCAGTGCCACGCCGACAATGACCCAGCTGTCAATCATGCAGTTTCAAGATCTCGAACCGAATTGGAAGCGCGCAGGAAATGGGGCGCGAAAAGGGCGTGCACCCGCAAATGGATAACGAAGAACACGAGGTTGGATCAACATACTTGGCATGAGATCGAAGAAAAAGCTCGAAAATGCAAATGTATGCCATCGAAGCTTACGTTCTGTACCGCATCGGGTGAGTGTATTCCCAATGAACACCGCGCTCTGATGACGTGTTGGCTCTCTTAACCAAACACGGAACGACAATATGTATATTGTGAAGCAGTTTGGAAAATCATTTGTGATGCTTGGACAAAACCAAAATCCATCGATTGCTGAGCTAGGGAATTATAAATAGTGTCGTGGCCGCGCGACGATTCGGGAACTTCGCGTTTCGCGACCGTACCAATCGGCAGAGTTCGATTGGGTGTCCCTATCAGATCTGGACGACTTGAAGCCAGGTCAGCAACGCAATCTGCCAACAGGCACGAGGGAAGGTTTGAACCATGGGCATGCTCCAGGAATTCAAGGAATTCGCGGTCAAGGGCAACATGATCGACATGGCCGTCGGTATCATCATCGGCGGCGCTTTCGGAACGATCGTCAAATCGCTTGTCGAAGACATCATCATGCCGCCGATCGGGTTGGCGCTGGGTGGCGTTGATTTTTCCGACATCAAGATTCCGTTGAGAGCAGCGGCCGAAGGTAAAGAGGCGGTGACGATGAACGTCGGCTCCTTCCTCAACAACGTTATCAGCTTCTTGATTGTCGCCTGGGCGGTGTTCCTGCTCGTCAAGGCGATCAACGAA
>AERA01027423.1_pt1 | contig 12690 bp, 8 predicted proteins | sample 267968 | NCBI WGS metagenome assembly AERA01 (sample SAMN02954363, study PRJNA61401) | activated sludge metagenome | biome: terrestrial; feature: wastewater treatment plant; material: activated biomass; isolation source: activated biomass of an industrial wastewater treatment plant | reverse complement strand
TACACATCCACGATCAAACCCGGAAGACCGTCACCTTCACCATGGATCAACCGGAATGCATTCGTTTGACCGGCTGATGGTAAATGCAAATGCTGACGATATAAAAGCGCTTCCCTGAATCGTTCCTGCCAAAAAGTGGCATTGATCCCGCTCTCCTTAAAATCCAGGATGCGAATGGCAAGACTGCTGTCCTGGTAATGGCCGGTAGCGATGCATTCCCCGCGATCATTCTGAATGGACACGATATCGCCGTCATCCACTTCCTTGGGTACGCTTTTGATCGCGCCGGAAAAGATCCAGGGATGACGACGACTGACGGATTGATCACGTCCGGATTTCAGGCGGACTACGGGATACTGCATGATGGATCAAAGGTAACGGCTTCGGTCAGAAGCACTTGAAATATTCAAAGGGCTCCAAACAGTCCTCGCAAGTATAACTCGCTTTACAAGGTGTTGAGCCATGTGCACTCACCCGTTTCGTATTTGTACTGCCGCATTGCGGACATCGGTACGGTCTTCCCGGATCGGTATCATTCAATCGATCCAGTCCGGGTGGAGCAATTCCGCTTTCTTCCAGCTTTTGGCGTCCGGCTTCGCTGATCCATTCGGTTGACCACGGTGGAGAAATCGACATCACCACTTCAGGGTTGTCAAATTCATATTTCTTCAAATGTTCGACGACAATCTTTGGGATCACATCCGCGGCCGGGCATCCGGTGTACGTCGTGGCCAGCACGACCTTGGGACTCGCGTTTCCATATTCGATATCCACCACCATGCCCAGATCCACGATCGATACGGTGGGAATTTCAGGATCGGGGATCTCGCCCAGGATCGCTGCGACAAATTTCCGGAGTTGAGTTGGAGTGCGCGTCACCTTAAGATCAACAAAGAATAGAAATTACCAGTTCATTTCCGGGTAGGTACGCTGCATATACTGCAGTTCGGTGAGGATATAGCCCATATGCTCCGTATGCCGGCCTTCTTTCCCGCCGGTTTGCATGACTACGCTCTCCGGGATCCTTAGACCGGCGGTGTTGAAAACGTCTGATACCATTTGCGTCCAGGCCCCCTCGAGCCTGGATACATCAATGGAGAATCCGCTTTCCAGGCATGCTGATTCATACGAACTCATCGTGAACATCTCACCGGTAAAGCGCCAGAGCAAATTCAACGCATCCTGCACATATTGGTGACTTGTTTCCGTTCCATCCCCGAGGCGAACCATCCATTCGCTGCTGTATCGGTAGTGGTACTTGATTTCCTTGAGTGATTTGACGGCAATCGCCTTGATGGCTTCATCCGGATGTTCACATAACTGTTCGTACTGCAACAGATTAAATGAATCGTAGAGAAACTGGCGGGTGATCGTAAAGCCAAAATCGGTATTAGGTTGCTCGACCAGTAGCAAATTGAAATATTCATGCTCATAGCGGAGCATGGCCAGTTGATCTTCATTCCGGGTTTCACCAGGCAGGCTGGCGATATGCTGATAAAGCAGGCGCGCCTGGCCGATGAGGTCGAGTGCCGTATTCGTGAGGGCGATGTCCTGTTCCAATACAGGCCCATGCCCGCACCATTCGCCCAGCCGCTGGCCCAGGATCAACGGGGAGTCTGCCAGGTGGAGGAGGTATTTTGTCTTTGCTTCCATGTATGATGGTAAATGAATAGTTGGGCAAAAATACGAATAGTGATACGGGGGGTGGACACCGTATGATTTGACACGAAAATGCCTTCATATGATAAAAAAATATTTGTGTGCCGACCCTTGGCCGCCCCTCCGCCTTGGGTTACCTTTGGTTCCGGTTTTTTTGAAATCCTATTCCCATGAAGTTTCACCTCAAGCTGGCCGTCCTGGCCCTCTTGTTACCCTTGTTCTCCTGTCTGAAATCAGACGATCCCGTAGAATTTCTACCCACCAGTCCGGCGCCGGCACAGCAATCCAATGCTGTCGTCTGGTCCTGGACCGAATTGTATCTGGAGATTGAAAAAGACCTGGATGGATTCCGGCCCGCGCCAACCAGCCGCGCACTAGGCTATATCCACATGGGCGCATACGAAACTGTTGTCCCGGGAATGCCACAATATGTTTCGCTCGAAACTGTGATCGATGGATATGAAGCACCGACACTTCGCTACCGTACGGACCAAATCGACTGGCGCATTGCCCTGAATGCCTATTACGCCAGAACGTTCCGATTCTTCCTGTTCAATGCCAATGATCAACACCATTTTGACATTAATGCATTAGAATCAACACAACTCAACGCGCTGAGTCTCGATGTTCCCTTAGGCATCGTCAATACCTCCGTCGAATGGGGCCAGCAGGTCGCCAATACCATCATCGCCTACTCCGAAACCGACCGCGAAGGTGCATTGCAAAGCCGGATCCCCAGACCAACCGACTATACTCCCCCGCAGGGTACCGGACTCTGGATTCCCACATTTCCTGATCTGTCCAGAGCCTTGTTCCCGTATTGGGGCAAGACCCGTTCATTCGCCAATTTCGGTGCAGACCTGGTTTGTTTGCCCCCGCCCTACGAATACAGTACGGAACCGGCGAGCGATTACTACAAGGACAACCTCGAAGTGGCCGATGCCGTCTCGAACCTGACGAATGAAGCACACTGGATCGCGGAGTTCTGGAGCGACGACCTGACCGGCCTGACCTTCAGCCCACCCGCACGGATCTTCGCTATCACCAACCAGGTCATCCAGTTGAAAAAACTGAATCTCGAAGAAACCGTGCATCTCTATTGCAAACTGGGCATGGCCATTAATGACGCTGCCGTGGCGGCATGGAACTCGAAGTATATCTACAATACCGAGCGTCCGGAAACTTATATCCTTGGGCACATTGATCCGGATTTCAAATCCATCCTGGGCCAGGCGATCGGAACGACCGGGTTGAATCCATCCTTCCCGGGCTATCCGTCCGGTCACAGCACATTTGCCGGCGTCAGTTGGGCTGTATTGGAGCATTTCTTTGGGCCAAATACCGAGTTTACCGATAATTGCCATTTTGGCCGCACGGAGTTCCGGGGCTATCCCCGAAGCTATACCTCCTGGCAGCAGATGGCGGAGGAGAATGCCTTTTCCCGTATCCCGCTGGGGGTTCACGTGCGCATGGACTGTACGGAAGGCTTGCGGCTAGGCAGGGCTGTGTCGCCCAACGGGTATTGGCCCTGGAGCTGAAGAAACCTGTTTAATCGTTATCATCCGAAACGAAAAACCGAGTTGGAAAAAACCGGCCAAATCCCTGGCCGGTTTTTCTTTTGTCCTGATTTCCCGACGCTCCGTCGGCAGACTGCAACTTTGCCCGGGGCCTGATCGTTAAAACATCATGTATTTTCACGGCATGAGGATCCTGCTTTTCATTCTTGCATTGACCACCACTTCACTACCGGCGGTGCAGGGCCAGAATTCAAAACTGGCCGATCAGTATTACCTGGAGGGCGAATATGAAAAAGCGGCCGACCTCTATCTGAAGCTGCACGAGACTGCCCGGAAAAACAGGAATTTCATCTATTTCAATAAATATGTGGAGTGCCTTCTGGCCCTGCGTGAATATGAACAGGCGGAAAAAGAGATCATTTTGCAAATGGAACTCCAGCCGGATGATTTTTCCCTCCTGGTGACGCTCGGCAATGTGCAGGAACGTATCGGGCACTATGAAGATGCCCAGCAATCTTATCAGACGGCCATCGACAAGCTCCCGGCACGATCGGATGCGATCACCCGCCTCGGGAATGCATTCCTGACCCAGGCGAAATACGATGAAGCGATTAAAACCTATGAAAAAGGCGAGGAGCTGTTAGGACGCGCCGGCTTGTTCTCCTACCAACTGGCTGACCTTTACCGGCGCAACGGGGATATCCCCAACATGATCGAACAGTATTTGTATGCGTTGAATGCGACTCCGGAACGACTCACCAATATTCAAAGCCTGCTTCAACGTTCACTGAAACCGGAGGACTACAATGAATTGATGACCCAGTTGTATGCCTTTATCCAGGAATATCCGGAGACGGATCACTTTCCCGAGATGCTCGCGTGGGCGTTTATCCAGCAAAAGGACTACAGCAAGGCCATGCGCCAGGCCAAGGCGCTCGATCGACGCTTCCAGGAAAACGGGATCCGGGTATACCGGCTGGCACAGATTGCAGCCAATGATAAAGATTATACCACAGCAATCGATGGATTTGATTACATCCTTTCATCCCACGACCCCGCGTCGCCGTGGTATCTGCTGGCCAAACAAAACAGCCTGGCGACCAAACGCAAACAGATTACCGATTCCTACAATTACACGCGTGAGCAACTCGTACCGCTGGAAGCTGAATACATCGCCTTCCTGAATGAGAATGGCAAGACCGCGAATGTGGCGATGATCATTTCAGACCTGGCGACGCTCTATGCGCTTTACATCAATGATCTGCCAAAAGCGATTGCCTTGCTCGAGGAAGTCATTCAACTCCCCGGGATCAATCTCTACATTCAATCACTCGCTAAACTGGACCTCGGCGACTATTACCTGATGTCCGGTGAGATCTGGGAGGCTACATTATTGTATTCCCAGGTCGATAAAGCCTATCCGGAAGAATTATTGGGCCAGGACGCGCGTTTCCGCAATGCGAAACTCTCCTACTACAATGGTGACTTTGAATGGGCCCAGACGCAATTTGATATTCTGAAAACATCAACTTCCAAACTGATCGCCAATGACGCGCTGGACCTCAGCATTTTTATCATGGACAATCTTGGCCTGGACAGCACCGCGCATGCGTTGACAGAATTCGCCCAGGCGGAACTGCTGATCTTCCAGAACAAACTTGACGAAGCGATCGGAAAGCTGACCATCCTTGGCAATATCTACTCCGAACACAATCTCAATGATGACATTCTCTATGTCAAGGCCCTGCTGTATGAGAAACGTCGCGACTACACCAGCGCGGCTGATTTATACAAAGAGATCATTGAAAAATTTCCGGAGGAGATCCGCGCCGACAATTCACTCTACCGTCTGGCGCAATTGTCCGAAACGCAGTTTGGTGACCTGGAGCAAGCCAAAACCTATTACGAGAAACTCTTTATCGATTACAGCGACAGCACCTTCGCGATTGACTCTCGTAAACGATACAGGGAATTGCGCGGCGACTTTGATGAGCGGCTGGAAGAAATGCAATAGGCGCAGCCGGTATTACATATCCACTTTGTCTTTTTCCACCAGACGGAATCCGTTGCCGTGAATGTTCAGGATTTGCAGGTTGGGATCCTTGCTCAGATATTTTCGGAGTTTCGTGACAAACACGTCCATTGATCGGGCCGTGAAGTAATTGTCTTCCCCCCAGATCTTCGCCAGCGCTTCCGAGCGGGTGAGGACATCATTCTTGTGCTGACAAAACATCTTGAGCAAATGCGCCTCCTTGGGTGAAAGCCGTTCCTTTTCCTGTCCATCCGGACCGGTCCAGGACAGGATACGGAGCGGATAGTTGAAGAGGTATTCCCCGATGTGATATTCTTTCACCTCATCTTCCTTGTCCATGCCTTTGTTGACACGCCGGAGAATGGCCTGGATACGAAGCAATAATTCTTCAGAATTGAAAGGCTTCGAGAGGTAATCATCCGCACCGATCTTGAACCCTTCGAGTACATCCTCTTTCAGGTTCTTGGCGGTGAGGAAGATGATGGGCATGTCCTGGTCCTTTTCCCGGATCTCTTTAGCCAGCGTAAAGCCATCCTTCCGGGGCATCATCACATCGAAGATGCAGAGATCGAAATTTCCTTTCCTGTAGGTCTCCAGGCCATGCACCCCGTCAGCCGCGAGCGTCACTTCATACTCGTGCATTTCCAGGTATGACTTCAATACATCCCCGAAATTCTGATCATCCTCTACCAGGAGAATTTTATTGACGGACATAGTTCATTCTTTTAAGTTCTCCAGTTGTAATCCTGGACATTCTACCGGATGGTTTTGTTCTGATGCGGAAGATAAAGCGTGAACTGGCTTCCTTTACCCAGCTCACTTTTTACCTGGATATTGCCCTGGTGAGCCTGAGCAATCGCCTTGACATAACTCAAACCGAGTCCGAATCCTTTCACATCATGTACATTACCGGTATGCACCCGATAGAATTTATCAAAGATATGCTTTTGATCTTCTTTCGACATGCCGATCCCCTTGTCTTCTACGATGATCTCCATACCGCCATTGAGGTTCAGGGTCTGTATGCGGATATCCGGCGCTTCGGATGAATATTTGTTGGCATTGTCCAGCAGGTTGTGGATGACATTGGACAGATGCGTGTGATCGCCGTGCACCACCGGGTTATCAGCGCCCAGTTCGATCTCGATCCGGCCTTCTCTTTTCCTGACGGCCAGGTTGAGGTGTTCTACCGCCTGACGGATGATCTCGTGCATGTCCACCTCTCCGATCTTCAATTGCAAATCCTTCTTGTCGATCTGGGCCATCTGAAGCACTTTCTCCACCTGCTGCAGCATCCGTTTATTTTCCTGCTTGATGATGCCGATAAACCGGTTTACTTTCTGTTCATCACTGATAATTTTTGGACTCACGATGGAATCAGCAGCTAACGAGATTGTAGCAATCGGCGTCTTGAACTCATGCGTCATGTTGTTGATAAAATCGGTTTTCATTTCTGAAACCTTTTTTTGCCGCAAAATGACGTGGATGGTGTAGCTGAAGCAGAACAGGATCAATGTGGTGAAAAGAATGGCGGCGAGCATGGTGGGCAAAAGCGAATACCAGAGCCAGCTGGTTTTACTCGGGAAATGAAGTTTCAACCATCCCGGCGGTCCTTTTACATCGTTGCGAAACAGGGCCACCTGGTATTTCGAGTTAAATAAACTGCGCTGCTCCGGATTATCGACATGACTGGCAGAGGACTCGCCAATGTTCCCGACGACATAATTTCCATTGAGGATAATGAAGGCCGAATCCTGCGCCTGGATGACGCCAAACTGGTAGGGCAGATCAATTCCGCGATTGCGGAGTTCCTCTTCGATAACCCTGGAAAGTTTTTCCGGCTGCAATCGTTCGGAAATATCGGGTGGGTCAAAGCGACGGCGTTCATCCAGGTATTCCCAGTAAAAACTTTGCCGCTTCCAGGTGTCCATGGAGTCGATCAGCGATTTGAATTGTTCGGATTCCATGAGACTGTCATTGAGCGCCTCCAGACTTTCCTGCAATCCCTCCGAGACCATGCCGGCCTCCTCCACAAACTGCTCGATCTCCTTCTGGATCATCGGCGAAGGTGCTTGCTCCATCAGGCCCAGGATCTCAAGTGGCGGACTTAATTCGGCAGCGCTCAGACGCTCCTCCACCTTGTTCAGCACTTCATACACATGCGTGTCAAACTTGGCTTCCTGCTGGCGAATAGAATAGTTAAACCAATATACCTGGATCAAACTTGAACCCAACAGTCCTATGGTCATCAGGATGATTATCAGCCAAATCGCGCGCTTGCTCATATCTGGGACTTACAAAAGTACGGTGGCAGGCTGTTTCACCCGGGATTTAACGGAGGTTTAACCTTTTGGCAAACAATCGGGACAATGACCTGATCCGGATCAGCCGGGATCTTCCTGCTTGTCATCCAGTCTGCGGATACGAATATTCTTGTACCAAACGCGGTCACCATGATCCTGGAGCACGATATGCCCTTTCCGGGCCTGGCCAAAACCTTTCATGTCCTTGAATTTCGAATTGGCGATCATTTCATTCCATTCGTCGGTATACATGTCAAACTCCACCACCTTGACCCCATTCAGCCAATGTTCGACATGTCCGTCCTGTTTGATCAACCGCACTCTGTTCCACTGCCCTGCGGGCTTGACGGTAGTGTATTGGCACTCGATCATATCGTACAGATCCCCGGCGCGATGGGTGCGAATGCGCGCATCGGGATGGCATACGTCATCCAGTACTTGCATCTCGGGTCCGGTTTGCCAGGCATAATCATAATCAGCAGATTCCACGGAAGAATAAATGATCCCGCTGTTTCCACACGGCGCGATTTTCCATTCGAGATATAATTCGAAATTCTCGTATTCCCCTTTGGTGGTGATATCGCCGCCGTCTGCGGCTTGCCAGTGACCCTCCGGATTTTTCTTTGCATCCAGCATCAGCGCGCCATCCTGAACGATCCAGCTCGCACCGATCCTGTCTTTCTTAAACGTGTGCCATCCGGCGGTGGTCTGCCCATCAAACAATAATTCCCATCCTTCCAACTGCTCGGCGGCAGTCAGGGTATTATCTGCAGGCGGGTTTCCGGCCCTGATCTCCACCGGGTTGTTCTGCGGGATCTGGTTCATAGTGTACCAGGCTTCGGTTGACCAGATAGGCAATCCGTTGTCGCTGACGTATGCGTCTTTCAAATGAACGTAAACCACGTGGCCCGCTTTCATGCCTTCCAGTTTTAAAGAAACTTTCTTACGATCTGCGGAGACCGAAGCGGCTGCGACTTTCAAGGCGACATCATCGATCTTTGGTCCGCCATAATTTTCCGTGGGCACATACCGCCACTGCCGCACCTCCCAATCCTGCACATCCCAACCGTCGCGTTCATTCAAGGGTTCGGTAAACTCGATTTCAAGACCATCCGTTTTCGCGCGCACGGCCAGCATCTCGAAGGTGGGTTTTCCATTATACTTTAGTCGCTGCAAGCCAAACCATAACTTATCAGCCTGGCCCCAATCACCCGGGTTCCCGATTCCACCTACATACAAAGCACCATCCGGTCCCCACGTCATCCGGTTGATCCCGGCCTCCAGTCCCTGGATAAACCGGAATACGCATCCCTGGTACTCGCCATTGACCTTCTCAATGAAATCACGTTTCACCCCACCGTGTGTCACTTCGCAATGGATCATTTGTCCGGCATATGGACCATCATTCAAGGCCAGGGGTGTGGACGGGGAATTGCCGATCTCATTTTGCGGCAGCCACAACATGGGTTGCTTGACCTTCAAATCTGCAGTTCCTTCAAAATCGACCGCCCGGGATCCAAAGAACGCGTCCTGCGTGATATGCAGGATCTTGCTGCTCGGCAGCCAATCACCCTGGTTGTCAGCTACAAAAATTTCGCCATCGACCCCGACGCCAATACCATTCGGTGTCCGGAATCCATGCGCCAGGTAATGCATCTTGCCGGATGGCAAATCCCATCGGACACATTTGCCGCGGCTTGATTTCTGGATCTCCGTTGACGCGCCACCCGGTTGAATGGCAATGGCAAGGGTCGCGTATAGTCCATTGTCTTTCTCCGCAAGTCCAAAAGCAAACTCATGAAAATTCGCAGACGTGGGCCATTCATTGTTCACACATTCATACACATCCATCACCTGATCTCCGTTGCGGTCGATGAGGCGAGTCAGCTCCTGTTTTTGCAGGACATAGATCGTGTCATTAACGACACTCAAACCCAACGGCTCCGCAAAGCCGGAGGCAATTTTCTTTACTGTAATTTTTGACGGATCCCCTGAATCCACGTTACTCAATCGATACACTGAACCGGTTTGATCCCATGTGCTGATGATCAATGTGCCATCCGACATAAAATCCATACCGCCGACTTTGGGAAAGAAATCATCCGGCCGGGCTTGCGAGAGATCATACGATGGATGAACGGATACCAGTGGCGATTTATCCCCCGGGATCAGCTTCCCCATCATCATGGCCAGTGATTTACCCTTGAGCTTATCATGTCCGTCAGCAGGATGTGTAAATAGCTCAGTCGGGATCGGTTGCCAGGTCACTGAATCCTTCGGCTTCCATTCCAGGGAGAGATACCGGCCTCCTTTGCCCTGCATGAATTCAAGAAAAATGGCATGATATCCTTTGGATAATTTCACGATCGCCTCCTGTGATTCAGTGCCGTGCATGCCATCGTTACTGATAATCACCTGCCCATTTAGGGTCAGGCGTGAACCATCATCACTCCACAACCGGAATCCGGCTTCCATGTCCTTATCGATATTCACATATCCATTGGCGTGCAGGACGAAATCTTCGGTCAGTTCGCCAAACTTGACCGCATCAATTGCATGAAAGTCTGTGATAATGCCGGCCTGGTTTGCTGGAACGGAAGATGAGATGGTGGGAATATTTTCAAACCCGCGCTGATTCGTCCAGACTTCGACGAGTAACCCGGGCAGCAGCCCTTCGCCATCCTGGCGGGAAGCATTCGCGGTGAAGGTCTGGACAGATGAGGATGCTCCGTTCTCTGCTTCCGCACTGAGCCCCAGGATATAACGGACCATTTCCTGCGCGTCTGTCACGGCGAGGTCCGGGTGCGGGGCCATGGCCTGGATTCCCCAGATCCCGCTTCCGCCTTCGATCACCTTCTTGACCAACATTGAAACCGTTTCCTCATCGTTGGGGTAGCGATCGGCGATCTGTTGGTATGATGGGCCGACGGTTGCCAGCTTGATGTTGTGGCAAGTTTTACAGTCACTTTTGGCAATCAGTCGCTCACCCAAAGGCAATAATTCATCTTCATCGCCTGACCCATTCGGATTCTCGATAGTAGGTTTTCCGGCAAACGCGATCCGGAAATATGTGGGTTCATCTGCATTGAGGATAAGCCGGCCCCGCTGGATCAGCAATTGTTTATTGTCCACAGTTGACTTTTCTTCCTGCTCAATTGTCCACTGACCGTTTGTCGTACAATTTGATGCGAGGGCAATGGACGTCGCTTGCTGTGCAATGCTCACCTCATATCCATCAGGTGCATCCTCTAGTGAAAACAGCCTTTCAAAACCCGCCTGATTTTCACCGGCGTCGATATACTCAGGGCTCTCGTTTACGCGAATGGTTTGACCATCCGTACAGACAAGATCGAAGTGCAGCGTCACGCGACCCTTTTCAACACTGTGCCCACCATAGCGAACGGAATCCAGCACATCCTGGCCGGATTTCATGACCTGCCAGGGCTGCTTATATGGATTCAACAACCATGCATTTCCGATGGAGATCGGTTGGGGTCCGTGCGCCTGGTCATACACCGCGCCCTGGAATTTGACCCGACCTTTCCAGGCTTTATAGAATGAGCAACTGTCCGTGTGATAGGCTACCCACAGATCATCGTGCAAGGCTAACGTCAGTATGCGCGGATTTTCATCCAGCACGGATCGAAACGCCCAGGGGTCATAGGGACGTTCAGGCCCGTTGTCCTGTTTTCCTGAACCACAGGAGATAAAAAGAAAAGCGGTTGTAAAAAGCAGAAGACACCACCGGACAGCGGATGATTTCAAAGACGGTATGATCATGATGAAAAGGGTATTGGGTCGGCAAATTAGCTAAAATCCATGGCGCCCTGAAACCCTTGAAATAATTGGGGTTTCGTACCTTTGATGGAAACTAAACCAACCTCCCAATGAAAATTCTCAAATACCTTCTTTACGTCGTGCTGGCCCTGGTCGCGATCCTCCTGATCCTCGGTCTGGTCGGCCCAAAACAATTTGATGTCAATCGCTCAATCGTGATTGATGCTCCCCCCAGCCAGGTCTGGCCTTATGTCTGTTCACTGCAAAAAATGAATGAATGGGGACCGTGGCTTGATGCCGATACAAATGCAGTCGTAGAATATACAGGTAATGATTGTACTGTTGGTGCCTCGTCATCCTGGTCGGGAAATAAAGATGTAGGTAAAGGTCAACAAACAATCAGTGTTCTTGAACCTAATCAGGCAGTTGAAACTAATCTAACCTTTTATACCCCCATCGGAGATTTTCATCCTACTGGATACTTCCAATTAACAGATTCCTTAGCTTCAACTAAAGTAACTTGGGGAATAAGAGGCACAAATGGCTTCCTTATGCGCGCTATGTCTGTCTTTAGTAACCCGGATAAAGAAATTGGACCACAATTCGAGAAAGGCCTAAACAACCTGAAAGGAATGGTTGAGGCTGCTCCTGCATCCGGCTACGACATTCAAATGGGCGATTATGCCGGTGGTAAGTACCTGGGTGCCCGCCAAACCCTCAAAATGGATCAGATGCAATCCTTTTTTGAAACCAACCTGGGCAAAGCTATGGAGACGCTGACCCAACAAGGCGTGACCGTTGCAGGTCCACCCAGTGGGTTATACTATACCTGGGATGAAGAAAAGGGTGAAACCGACATGGCTGCTGCCGTTCCGTTCGCCGGCGAAATGAAATCAGTACCTCAGGGCATGACTGTCCTCGAAATACCCGCCGCGAGATCAGTGACGCTGAATTACTACGGCGGCTATAATGGCCTGGGTGCAGCCCATATGGCGCTGGACACCTATCTGAAAGAGAATAATCTCATGTATCTGGAACCAGCCATCGAAGAATATCATACGGATCCGATGACACAACCGGACTCTACGAAGTGGCTGACCAAAATTATTTACCTGGTAAAATAAATACGATAGGGCCCTTCGCGGGCCCTTTTTAATTTATGTCAGACCCACCGCCACCCTGATTTCTTGTGTATCGACGGAGATTGTTTCATCTGTGAATCCAACATCTTTACCATCACGCCTCCCGGCAAAGGGAATTGTTGGAACCTTGAAAGATCATACGTCCCCTGCCCGGACAACTGCAGCGGGAATACCATCACAAACGGAATGAATCCGGCAAAATGCACGGAGTTCAATGTGACTGTCAAATTGCCACCCTGTATCTGGAAACTGGTCGTGAA
>AERA01000062.1_pt1 | contig 12764 bp, 12 predicted proteins | sample 267968 | NCBI WGS metagenome assembly AERA01 (sample SAMN02954363, study PRJNA61401) | activated sludge metagenome | biome: terrestrial; feature: wastewater treatment plant; material: activated biomass; isolation source: activated biomass of an industrial wastewater treatment plant | reverse complement strand
CATCCCTGGCTTCCTTATCATGAGTTTTTGACGGCCTCCATGGCGCGATTGACCGGCGCGATGGAGAGTGAAGTGGTGGTGATGAATTCACTCACGGTGAATTTGCATTTGCTGATGGCATCCTTTTACCGGCCGACGAAGGAACGGTACAAGATCCTGATCGAAAGCGACGCGTTTCCCTCCGATCGGTATGCCGTAGCATCGCAAGCGAAATGGCATGGATTTGATCCTGAGGATTCGATCGTGCAATGGAAACCACGGGTGGGTGAATATTGCACACATCTCGATGATCTTAAAGAAATCCTAAAACAACAAGGCGAACAAATTGCCCTGATCCTGATCGGTGGCGTTAATTATTACACGGGTCAGTATTTCGATTTGAAAACCATCACTGAGCTCGGTCATCAATATGGAATAACCGTTGGATTTGACCTGGCGCATGCGATCGGGAATGTGGATTTGCATTTGCATGACTGGGATGTCGACTTTGCAGCCTGGTGCAGTTATAAATACCTGAATTCAGGTCCGGGTAGTCTGGCAGGAATTTTTGTACACAATCGGCTGGGCCAGGATCTATCTATTCCCCGATTGTCCGGCTGGTGGGGTCATAACAAAGTGACCCGTTTCGGCATGCGGGATGATTTTGATCCGTTGCCCGGCGCGGAGGGCTGGCAATTGAGTAATCCACCCATTCTGCCGTTGGCAGCCATGCGGGCCTCGATGGATCTCTTTGATGCAGCCGGCATCCAGAAGCTGAGGGAGACTTCCAAAGAAAATGTGAAGCACCTGTATGATTCGCTTTCGCAAATTCCAGGGATCACTATCATCACACCATCCGATCCGGATCAACGCGGCTGCCAATTATCATTGCTGATGCAGAAAAACGGTAAGGCATTGTTTGAGCATCTCAACCAGAACGGTGTGATTGCGGATTGGCGGGAGCCGGATGTGATCCGGATTGCCGCTGTGCCCCTCTACAACACGCCGGCTGACGCTGAAACTTTCATTTCCGTTGTTCAATCCTTTCCGCTATAGTTTCCGACTCATGTAAAAAATGGTAGTTTTCAGCATGGGAAATACAATCCGGCATGCTGTATTACTTGCTTTTCTCCTCACCGCCTGTTTTCCTGTGGTCAACAAAAAACTGACATGACAGCAACCTCGCCGGTCGTCTATGAAATTTTTGTGCGGTCCTTTTGCGATAGCAACAACGATGGCATCGGCGATTTACAAGGCGTCATTTCCAAACTCGATTACATCAAAGAACTGGGCGCCACCGCGATCTGGTTGATGCCAATTCATCCATCCCCATCGTATCACAAGTACGATATCGACGATTACTATGCCATTCACCCGGACTACGGCACCATGGCCGATATGGAGCAATTCATCCGGGAGGCGCATGAGCGCGAATTGAAGGTGATCCTGGACCTGGTGATCAACCATACCTCATGGTCACATCCCTGGTTCAAGGCTTCAGCTTCATCAAAGACGAATGAATTCCGCGATTACTATGTGTGGCGGAATTATGATGAGGTGAAAAATGAAATTGAAAAGAAAACCACCACATTCGATTCCGATAATCTCACGCAATGGCATGAGTGGCCGGACAGTGATGAACGCTACTATGGTTTTTTCTGGAAAGGCATGCCCGATCTGAACTTTGATCATCGCCCGGTGCGGGATGAGGTGTACAAAATTGCCCGGTTCTGGCTCGACAAAGGCATTGATGGTTTTCGGCTGGATGCGGCCAAACATATATATCCGGATGACCGGCTGGATGACACGCGAAAATTCTGGGAAGAATTTAAAACGGAAGTTCACCGGCATAAGCCCGACGCCATTATTGTCGGCGAGATCTGGGCTGAGCCGAACGTATTGGCCACCTTCATGAATGGCCTGCCTTCCCTGTTCAATTTTGACCTGGCCAATGCGATCGCCACATCTGTCAACGGAGAACGACCCGATGAATTTGTTTTGCAATTCCAGAAAACGCTGGATGCCTACCGGCAGCTTGAATCGCCTTTACAAAACGCGATCCTCCTTTCCAATCATGACATGGACCGGATCCGGAGTGTGGTGGGCACCGATGAACGCAAAGCGAAACTGGCCGCCTCCATCTTGCTCACAATACCTGGAACTGTTTATCTCTACTATGGGGAGGAAATCGGCATGCTCGGTGAGAAACCGGACATGAACCTGCGGGAACCCTTTCTTTGGGATGAACAGACCGCTCAAGATTCACACTGGATGACGCCTGTTTATATTACAACAGCAGGCGTGACGCCATTGTCTGTCCAGAAGACCGATGCCCATTCGATCTATTCGCATTACCGGAGCTGGATTGCATACCGAAAATCGGCTTCCTTGGGGACCGCAGATGCCCGTTTGACGAGCTCGCCCGCAGCTGGCGTGACTGCCTTATCGTTATCTGCTACCGGGATTGAGTACATCGCCTATCACAACCTGACAGCCCGGATCCAGTCGTTCCCCAAACCAGAAAACTTCTCGGTCGCCCACCCTGCGTCGATTGATCTGCACGAAAAACAGATCACCCTTCAGCCTTTTGAAAGTATTGTGATCCGGAAAAAACAGGAGGCGGATTAAGCCCGTGCAATTCTGGGGCCGTGTCGGGTCTGCACCCCATTCCGGCTCATGGCGGATCGCACCGTATCAATATCATCCAGCATTCGCCGCGCATCCCGGTCACGACTGTCGAATAACTGGATTCGTTTCGCATACATTTCCGCCTCATCGAGCTCTTCCACCCAGAAATGCATCAAGGCCAGGTTATACAAGCAGATATGCTTCAGGCGGTCCGTGTTTTTGTTACCTGGCTTGTACAGTTTCTCTTCATTGATATAAAACTGGATGACCGGTTGCAATTTTGTTTTGACGGGCAATACCTCCTTATCTGCGCGCATCAGCACGAATGCCTGCTTGATCTTTTCCACTTCAGCCATAAACCGATCATGATCCGGGTGGGATTTGCGGCCAATGGTTTCAAATCGCGCCTGGTCCTCGATCACCGGGTAGCCGTACAGAAAGTTGATCCGGTCACGGATTTGTTTCATCCCCGCCTTGATCCTGTCTGCATGCAGATCTTTCAACCGGGAGTTTCGCTGTACACGCCAGTACGATTCAAGATCGCTCATTGAATTATGATAGGTCGATGTCCAGGTCTGGATGTCGCCACTTCGAAAAATATCTTCCTCCAGCAGATCTCTTCCACTTTTATCCTGTACCTCCAGTGTCAGCGGCAAACTGTAGCGCAGCTCAATGTAGTAGCGATGTCGGGTTTCCGTCTTTCCTTCTTTGTTCTTGACCTTGGTGGTACTGGTTTTCCGCGCTTCGTTCCAGATAAAAAATTCACCGATCCGGGCTTCAATCCGCACATGTCCACCGGAAGCCACTTCCCTGAACCCCTCAAGCTGCAAATACTGATCGATCAGGCTCGATTCATAGAGTCCGGCTTTGGACAATTCATAGGATGAAGCATCCAATTCCACACTATAGGTTGTAAAGGCTGGATCAAGGGGCCTGTCGGGCAACCTGTAAAATTCGACGGGAGCATTCTCGTGCTGGATCGTCACGTTTTGCGCCGCCATGGGTAATTTGCCCATGACCAAAATAATGCTGAGGAAAGTCAATGGTTTCATGTCCGGTCATCACCGCTGAAAACGGCTCCCTGAATGTAAGTCAAATCCACATGCTGTGAAAGCAGGTCACCTTTGTACTTTTGTTGACATACCTATTGCTTATGGCTTCATATGTGATCATTACTGGTGCAGGTCTGTGCGGAACCCTGTTGGCTTTACAGCTCGCGCATCGGGGGCATCGGGTAACGCTGCTGGAAAAGCGGGGAGATTTGCGCAGAGAAGAAGTTGCCGCCGGTCGGTCGATCAACCTGGCCTTATCCGACCGGGGATTGGCGGCACTGGATCTCGTGGGATTGCGCCAGAAAGCGCTTGACATCTCCATCCCGATGCTGGGCCGCCTGATCCATCCGTTGCATGGCAAAACGACTATGCTGATGCCATACAGTGGTCGCGAGCATGAGTTTATCCAGTCTATCTCCAGGCCGGGACTGAACGCTTTGCTGCTGGATGAAGCGTCTTCTCATCCCAATATCAATATTCATTTCCACCACGCCGTCGAACATGCGGATATCCGGGAAGCAATTGTTTCCGGAAATGATACGTCACGTAATGAACATTTCACCTACAAAGGGGATATCCTGATCGGAACGGATGGTGCAGGATCTGATATTCGCCAGGCTTACCTCGATATGGGTTCAACGATCCGGTTCAACTACAGCCAGGAATTCCTCGATCATGGCTATAAGGAACTGGAAATTCCAGCCGGGCGAAACGGTGAATGGCAAATTGAAAAAAACGCTTTGCATATCTGGCCCCGACAGGACTTTATGCTGATCGCACTCCCGAACCTCGATGGCAGTTTTACGGTCACTCTATTTCTTTCGTTTGCGGGAAGTCCCGGCTTTGATGAGTTGGTGACGCCGGAAAAAATCAAATCGTTTTTTGAAAACCAGTTTCCGGATATCATTCCATTGATGCCGGACCTGGTGAATGATTTCATGAGCCATCCGACCGGCGCGCTGGGCACAGTAAAATGCTATCCATGGCATGCCGGTCAATCCTTGCTGATGGGTGATGCCGCGCATGCGGTGGTCCCGTTTTACGGTCAGGGTATGAATTGCGCGATGGAGGATGTACTGCGGCTGAATGAATGCCTTGACGATGCAAACGAAAACTGGTCAGTCGCCTTTCAAACCTATCAACAAAAAAGAAAAGCGAACACGGACGCCATCGCGGATCTCGCGGTAGAGAATTATTTCGAAATGCGCGATCATGTCGACAATGCCGATTTTATTCTGAAACGAAAAATTGAAACGGCCTTGGAAAAAACATATCCTGATTACGCGTCAAAGTACAACCTGGTCACATTCAGCGAACACGTTCCCTATGATGTCGCCAAGGCGCGCGGACATCGCCAGGATACGTGGCTGCTGGACTTTTGCCAACGGCATCCGGATCTGGCGATTACGCCTGAAACGCTGGACCGGATTTATCAAGAACTGAAAATCCTTAATTTTAAAGCATGATACGCCGACCTTTCAACCTCCAACAATGGATTGACGAGCATCGTCATGAACTGAAACCACCAGTCGCCAACCGGAATTTATACCACGATGCCGGCGATTACATTGTCATGATCGTCGCGGGTCCGAATGCGCGAAAGGATTACCACTTCAACGAAACCGAGGAGTTGTACTACCAGATCGAAGGCGATATCAATGTCCGTATCCAGGAAGATGGCAAAGCGGTGGATATTCCTATCAAGGAAGGGGAAATGTTCCTGCTCCCGGGCAAAACACCGCACAGCCCGATGCGCCCGGCGAATACAGTTGGTTTGGTCATTGAATTAAAACGTCAGGAAGATGAAAAAGACGGCCTGATGTGGTTTTGCGACAACTGCAATACCAAACTGCATGACACCTATTTCCATCTCACCAACATCGAAAAGGATTTCCTCCCGCGCTTCAAGGAGTATTACGCCTCGGTGGAAAAGCGCACGTGTCCGAATTGCGGGCAGGTGATGGAGGCGGATCCCCGTTTTGTAGATTAATTATGTGGTGGCGGCGCGTTTTGACTGTTCTGGCAGGTGGTCGTTGCGTGGCGGTATGTAATCGGTAATCAGTTATCGGTAATCGGTCAAAGCAACAAACAACTTTTGCGTTAGCAAAAAGTTGATCCATTCACTATTGACAATTCACCATTGACAATTCACAACTGACTACTCACTCCCTCGGCAACGCCTGAAGTCATTGGCAGGATCCAAGCTTCGCTTCGACACTTACTACGCACGATATCCCTGATTTCCCTTTTCTTCGTCCTCTGAACGATGAAAAAAACATTCTTCGCATCTGACTTCCACCTCGGGACTGATGGGAAAACCACCAGCCGGGAGCGGGAGCGATTGATCGTCCAGTGGCTGGAAGAGTCGGCGCCGGATATGAAGGCGCTTTATCTCGTCGGTGATGTGTGGGATCACTGGTTTGAATACAGCCAGGTCATCCCGCGGGGATTTGCCAGGTTGCTGGGTTGCATCGGCCGATTGCGCGACGCGGGGATTCCGATCTATTTCTTTACGGGCAACCACGACATGTGGATGTTTAAATACCTGACCGAAGAATTTGACATCCCGATCTATCGCGAGCCGGTCATCCATGAGATTGATGGGAAAACGTTCTACATCGGGCATGGCGATGGACTGGGCCCGGGTGATCATGGCTATAAGTTTATCAAGAAAGTTTTTGCCAACAAGTTCTCCCAATGGCTGTTTGCCCGCATCCATCCGAATACGGGCATGCGACTGATGAAATATTTTTCGGGCACGAGTCGAAAACATACCGCGGAGGAAAAATTTCTGGGCCCTGAACGCGAGTGGCTGATCCAGCATGCGCTCAATGTCCTGAAAACCCAACCGATTGATTATTTCATCTTCGGCCACCGGCATATGCCGATTGATTATGATCTCGGGGTAAATGGCGCCCGGTATATCAACCTCGGCGACTGGCTGACCTTTAATTCCTACGCCGTCTTTGACGGCCAGGCATTGCGACTCGCCTATTATCAACCGGATAACAACCGGTCAAAAGGGGAATAATTAGCTTTGCCCCATCGTTTACCCCGCGATCCCAACACATAATCACTGAATATGAAAATGCGTCAACTGCTTTTTTCCCTTACTCTTTTCATCTCGGCCACTTTATCCGCCCAGACCCCGTTGAGCGAAGCGCCCCGGCGCGCGGACCTGTCCCCGGCATGGCCCGGCTGCGATCAACGGATGACCGATTGCACCAAATCACGATTGGCCGAATTCATCTCCTCAAATGTTCAACTCCCACCTGCAGCCAGAGAAGCCGGCAAGGGCGGCGTCGTCATGGTCGATTTCGTAGTGGAAAAAACCGGGCTCGTGGGTGAAGTCAAAGCGGCTTTTGATCCCGGAAATGGATTGGCCGAGGAGGCCACCCGTGTGATCACGATGCTCAAAGACAAAAAGATCAAGTTCACCCCGGCCGAACAGGATGGCAAGCGGATCGCCTACCGATATACCGTGCCCATCAGCTTCAATATGGATCCGCCTCCACGGATTGAAACCAGCGTCAAAAACGAACCCGATCCGGTCGTACTTGCCTATTATGAAACCGTGGAAATGATGCCCCGTTTTGCCGGTTGCGACTCGCCCGCGGAAGATTCCACCAATTGCACCTTTATCAAAATTGTCAACTTCCTGAAGACCAATCTGAAATACCCCGAAGAAGGCCTGGAGAAAAAGACGGAAGGCAGGGTGGTTGTGGAATTCATCGTTGATCCTGCTGGGGCTGTGACCAATCCGAAGGTTGCGGAAAGCCTGGGTGAGCCTTTTGATGCAGAAGCCCTGCGCGTCATTGGCACCATGCCGGCCTGGACGCCGGGTTATCAGGATGGCAAGGCAGTACCGGTGAAAATGACGGTGCCAATCAACTTCATGGCACCACGCGAGTAGGAAATCTCTGGTATCCGGACTTTATAATCACAGCCGACCGAAAACTACTGTTGGCCGGGTGTCCTCGATGGCATTCTTCCGAAGTCTTTGCCGAACGGAGAAAGCATAGTAGTTGGATTTGGATCGAATATTCTCGATTTTTTTATGCCCTATGCGTATACGCCAAACTGGTTAATAAAAACATAAGTCGCTGATTTTCAGTTTATAAATCAGTAGACACAGCATGTCGATTCCAGCATTTAAATCGAATATCGTCTATATTGTTCCATCCCTCAATCAAACTGATTGCCATAATGGCATGGGTTTTTATAGAATATATGCCATAATGGCGTAAATTCTGGCTTGGAATGTCCTTTGATCTGGTGATGTTATCAAATCACAAATTCAAAGGATCATGAACCCATACGCATGCTACCCCGCGCCCCGCACCTTTCGCAAGATGCACCGGCGCCAGCCAAACTCCTATTATCGCACCGGATTTCCCGTAAGTAACGGGGTGAATCCGTACACCCGTCCTGCTGCCAATATTCGTCGGGAGGACAATGCCTTCCTGATCGAACTGGCCATCCCGGGCATGACCCGCGACCAGCTTCAACTCGAAGTGAAAGACCAGGTCCTCACGGTTTCCTCCAGGGAACAAGAAAGCACCACCACGACGAAATTCACCCGAAAGGAATTTGATTACACAAATTTCCGCCGGTCATTCCGCCTGCATGAACATGCCGATAACGATGCGATGACCGCCCGTCTTGACCAGGGTGTCCTGACCATCCGGATCCCGGATCGCCAGGTGGAAAAAACAAAAATCACGATTCAATAACTCAAACACCTAAATCGATAGACCTATGACACCGTCCAGATTTTTCCCAGCTACGCCGGGCGACTCCATCAACAAATGGATGGATTCGCTCTTCAACACGACACTGGCCCAGGTGATGGGCTCTGACTACACGTTCTCCTCCCCATCGGTGAATGTGATCGAACACGATGACCGTTTCGAAATGCATCTCGCCGCACCGGGCCTGGAAAAAGCCGATTTCAATATCGAAGTGGAGAACGGATTCCTGGTGATCTCCGCCGAAAAGAAAAGCGAAAGTGAAGAAGCAAAAGGCAAGTTCACCCGGAAGGAATTCAACTATCATTCCTTCAAGCGTTCTTTCCAGATCGATGACCTGATCGAGCAGGAGAAGATCTCCGCCACCTATGAAAATGGTGTGCTCAATCTTACCCTGCCGAAGAAAGCAGAGACCTGGAAGAAAGCGAATGGCCGGACGATCGAGATCCAGTAAGGGTCATTGGCCACAATAAAAAAAAGCCATCCGATTTGGATGGCTTTTTGTTTTTATGATTTGACTACACCTGCATTTTTAATCTGTTGGCATACGTGGCATACCCCGGCTCCGCCGGCACAGTGAAAGCAAAGACATCCAGCTCGCCGCTATGCGAAGTAAATGTCAAATCTTCTCCATCCTCCACGATCACAAAGTCATCCTGCTCGACCGTTTTGCCATTGATCGTACCCGAACCGGCAATCACATAGACTGACCGGATCGCATCGGCCGATCCTTCCCACGCAAACGAATTGTCACCGACTGCAAAGCGACGAATGTCTATGCCAGGTGTATCCAGGCGCATTAACCCTTTCTCACCGGCATAATGCGTGATGACGGTTCCCTTTTTTTCTGAGGTTGGAAACTGACCTGCTTTGTAATCATCATATGATGCATCCTGCTGGAGCGTTTTCGACAGGTCCGGATCCACCCAGATCTGGAAGATCACACCTCCTTTCTCCAGGTGCTCCGCATGGGAAATCCCGTTGCCCGCCCGAATGATCTGCACATCCCCTTTCTCCAGCGGCTTCCAGGCATTCATTTGCGTATCAAAATGCCGGATCCGGCCATCAAGCACGAACGACATGATCTCAAAACCCTGGTGGGGATGCAGACCTATTGTGCTGTCGATCACGGCTTCCGCCCGCGCCCAATAGAACAGTGAAGAATACGGACGAACAAACCCGCCATCCTGGGGAAAACCGATGGGTTTGTTTTCAATGATCTGGCCGCCATTGAAGGCGCCTCTCGCCTGATTTGATTTGGATATGATTCGCATGGTGTTGAAACACAACAGCCGAGTCGTTGGTTGTTAATGCCGTGTTTTTTGCGGTGGTCCAAACCGCGCCGCAAGATTTCTATAGCTTTACCCCACTGACAACCTACTTTATGATCACAAAATGGATTGCCGCGCTGGGCATCTTCGTCGTCATTGTTGCCTGCGCACAAAAATCTTCCGACTCGACCTCCGCTGAACCCGATGGTCAGGCCATTTATAAAAAGTATTGCATCCTGTGCCATGGAGCCGATGGCAAGTTGGGTTTGAATGGGGCAAAGGATATTACGCAGACGATCCTGACTGAAGCCGAAGTCATTGAGCTGGTCAAAAACGGGAAGAATACGATGACCCCGTTTAAAGGGATCTTGACTGATGAAGAGATAAAGGCGGTAGTGGCCTACACCCGGACCTTGAAAAACTGACCTATGCCCGATCTCATCCTGGGAATCATGTCCGGCAGCTCGCTCGACGCGCTGGATATGGCGCTGTGCCGGTTTGACAAATCATTTGACCACCCGGATTGGGAACTCATTGATACACACCGGGTGCCGTATACCGGGGAATGGGAACATCGCCTTCGGACGGCCTCGCGCATGAGTGGCATGGAGGTCATGAAACTGGATGCCGATTACGGCGCGTTCATCGGTACACAGGTCAAATCCTGGCTGGATAAATCCGGTCATAAACCCGATGTGGTCGCGTCGCATGGACATACCGTTTTTCATGAACCCGGTCAGGGCTTCACCTTCCAGGTGGGTAGCGGAGCACATATTGCAGCCGGTACCGGTATCGATTCCATTACTACATTCCGCAAAGCGGATATCGCACTTGGCGGTCAGGGCGCACCTTTTGCCCCGATCGGTGACAAGGCATTGTTTCCCGGTTATGAAGGCTATCTCAACCTGGGCGGCATCGCCAATATTCATGTCGGCACCAAGGAAGGCCACTGGCACGGCTGGGATGTCGGACCGTGTAACCAGGCATTGAACCTGCTGGCTGCGAAAGAAGGACTGTCCTACGATTTGAATGGCCTGATCGCGGCATCCGGATTGGTGCAAGACGATGTGGTTGCTGATCTGAAAGCCATGTATCCCACGCAGAATGGAAAACCCTACAGCATCTCCAATGCACATGTGGAACGCACGTGGCTGAATTACCTGGATCAGTCCAGTCATTCGGTTCGTGATTTATTGGCGTCTACTACGCAGGCGATAGCCGAGCTCATCGTTGATCATGCAGCCGAAATGATCTTTACCCCGGCCCGTATCCTGGTGACCGGTGGCGGCGCGCATAATGCGTTCCTGATGCAGCGGCTTGATGAAACCGGTCTTCCGCATCGCGTTCACTTTTTGCCGCCGGAAGCGCGCATTATTGATTTCAAGGAATGTGTGTTGATGGCGTACCTCGGTTATCTTGCCCGACATCGCCATCCTTTCGGCATTTACCGTATCACCGGCGCATCGCGTGATTATGTCGGTGGCGCCTTCTTCCCGGGCAAACCATGAATCAACGCATTTTAGTGACCGGCGGCTCCGGCTTGTTGGGGTCCTATTGTATTCGTTGGCTACAACAATGCGGATACGATGCCATCACGGCGACCTTTCAGGGTGATGAAAAAAATATTCCGGTTGACCTTCGCCAGGGAGTGGTGTGGATGAAACTTTCCCTGCCCGACCAGGTAGGTACCCTCGATGTTGTGCAGGACCAGGATTGGGTCATTCATACTGCGGCATTGGTCTCTCATTATGCAAAAGATCGATTCAATCTCCTCGATGTCAACCAGACCGGTACACGACAGATCGTAGATGCCTGCGTGGCGTTTGGCGTGCAACATTTGATTTATGTCGGTTCGATCGGCGCACTGGGAAAGGAGAAAAATGGCGTGACGCTCACCGAAAAATCAGATTGGCTGGATAATGAATACGCCACACCCTATGGGCTGTCCAAATACCTGGGCGAACTCGAAGCATGGCGGGGACAAGCGGAAGGGTTGAATGTTTCTGTGGTGTTGCCGTCTGTTATTTTGGGAACTGGGGACTGGAACAAGTCGAGCCTCCAGTTGATCGGACAAGTCACGGGATCCAATCCATTTTACCCGGGCGGACAAACGGGCTATGTCGATGTTCGGGACGTGGCCAGGTTTATGGAGATGCTGCTCCGGCAAAATTTAACTGGCCATCGGTACATCCTCAGTGCGGAGGACATTTCCTATCAAAACCTGTATGCTCAGATCTCGGCAATGGCCGGGCTAGGAAAAAAGCATCGCCTGGCACCTGAATGGCTGGCCCGCCTGATCCTGGTGATGTTACGGTCCTTCTCCCGGAAAAAAATGACACCGGAATTTGTGAAGCAGGTGTACGGGACATTTTCCTACAATGCTTCATCCAGCAGGCAAGTGGAAGGGTTTGATTACCGGCCCATCCGGGAAACATTGGAGGAAATAGTGCGGCATTTTCAGGGGAAATCGGATAAGCCGCTCATTTTCAACTAAATATTTCCTTAAAATCCGGTTTTCCGGCATACGAATTGCAGGCCAATTCCCGTTTTCCACTTTCTGTGATCATCCAGCCAAAAACAACCCAAGGCCTGGTTAACAGATATTTCGGAATTGTTTTTGTAATTAATTGTTTTTCAGGCAAATAAAAATTAGTATTTTTGCTAATTCGTTAATGTCGACTGATTACTGGGGAGTCTACGGGGTTTTAATTTACTTTGCACCACCCAACTTCTTCCGGTAACCGGGCGAATACCTTTTTGATCCTATGAACAAAACGAAACTCTTTCGTTTCCTTCTTCTTGTCTTTGGACTACTCGGGACAACCGCCTGGGCCAATCCACTGCTGGTCGAGGTCATAGACTCACGACTCGACGAAGAGGAAGAAGTCATCCGAGAACGCATCCCCAAAGTCGTGTCGATTGTCAATCCTGTGTACAATCCGGCCGTCCGTTCCTATCTCAACACGTATATCTACAATCGCCCCGAACACACAGCGGCGATGTTGGGATGGTCAACGTATTATTTCCCTGTTTTCGAACAGGCTCTGGAAGCCGAAGGCATCCCCAAGGACCTCAAATACCTTGCT
>AERA01018324.1_pt1 | contig 12800 bp, 11 predicted proteins | sample 267968 | NCBI WGS metagenome assembly AERA01 (sample SAMN02954363, study PRJNA61401) | activated sludge metagenome | biome: terrestrial; feature: wastewater treatment plant; material: activated biomass; isolation source: activated biomass of an industrial wastewater treatment plant | reverse complement strand
GTCGGAATGCTTTATTTATTCGCGGTATTGTCTGTTGGCGGATACGGCATTATGATTGGTGGCTGGGCTTCGAACAATAAATTCTCCCTGCTCGGCGCCTTGCGCGCGTCGTCACAGATGATCAGTTACGAATTGCCACTTGGCATGGCCCTGATCGCGATCATTCTCATGAACGGCTCCCTGAGTTTGCGTGATATTGTGGATTCGCAGGCCGGATTCCATTGGAATGTTTTGTACCAGCCACTGGGCTTCCTGATTTTCCTGGTCTGCGCATTCGCTGAATGTAATCGGGCGCCGTTTGACTTGCCGGAATCGGAAAGCGAGTTGGTAGGCGGGTATCACACGGAATACAGTTCGATGAAACTGGGCTTATTCCTCTTTGCGGAATATATCAACATGTTCATCTCTTCGGCGATCATTGCGAGCCTGTTTTTCGGCGGATACCACTTCCCGGGCATTGAAAAACTGGGCTTGTCCACCAACGCGGAAGCGCTGATCAGCGTCGGCGTCTTTTTCGTCAAGATATTTTTCTTTATCTTCTTGTTCATGTGGGTCCGGTGGACATTGCCCCGGTTCCGCTATGATCAACTCATGCGCCTGGGCTGGACCGTATTGATCCCGCTCTCGATCCTGAACGTTTTGGGAACCGCGGCGTTCCTGCATTTTTTCAAATAACGCATTATGTCACTGACCAATCGCGCCAAAGTCGTTTCCGATAAACAACTCACCTGGGTGGAGAAACTCTACCTGCCCGCGATCATTAAAGGCATGATGATCACCCTGCGTCATTTTTTCAAAAAGAAAGTGACTACGCAATATCCCGAGGTAAAGAGACCGATTGCACCCGTCTACCGCGGATTACATGTCTTGAAGCGCGATGAAAAAGGCCGTGAGAATTGCACCGCCTGCGGATTATGCGCCGTAGCCTGCCCGGCTGAAGCGATTACGATTGAATCGGCCGAACGACAGAAAGGCGAGGAGCATTTGTACCGGGAAGAAAAATACGCGACGAAATACGAGATCAATATGCTGCGCTGCATCTTCTGCGGATTGTGCGAAGAAGCCTGTCCGAAAGATGCGGTGTATTTAACGGATCGCATTTTGCCTTCACAATACACCCGCAATTCCTTTATTTATGGAAAAGATCTGCTGCTGGAAGGCATCGGACCGGAGGAGCGTGTGGATGTGAGCCAACGAAAGAAAACCTATACCATGGAAGGCTGATCCCCTTGACCGGATCAACAGAACCGAATTGTAGCCAGCGACGAATGGACCAACTGATCTTTTATATCCTCTCCGCGGTAACTGTGCTCAGTGCATTGGTCGTGGTCTTTGTCCGCAGCCCGATGTACAGTGTACTGTCCCTGATCGTTTGTTTCTTCACGATTGCCGGGCATTATATTTTCCTCAACGCCCAATTCCTGGCCGTCACGCATCTCATCGTGTACGCGGGCGCGATCATGGTGCTGTTCCTGTTTGTGGTCATGCTCCTGAATCTCAACAAGGAAAGTGAACCGGTCAAATCCGCACGCTTGAAAATTGCAGCGACGGTGGCCGGTGGCATGCTGTTTGTCACGCTCCTGGCCTCATACAGAACGGTGCGGATCGGACAATTCAATTTCCCGGCCGACAACCAGGGTGGCCTGGTGGAAAGCATCGGCATGCGTCTGTTTACCGATTATCTCATTCCGTTTGAAGTGTCATCTGTCCTGTTTCTCTCCGCGATGATCGGGGCGGTATTACTGGCCAAAAAAGATAAAGCCTGATATGGATCCATTAGCGCCTCCGGCACCCTTGAATGCCTATATCATCCTGAGCACGCTGCTGTTTTGCATTGGCATTATGGGTGTGCTCTGGCGTCGCAACGGGATCATCATGCTGATGTGCATCGAGTTGATGCTCAATTCCGTCAACTTGCTGCTCGTCGCATTCTCTTCCTATTCCGGAAATACGGATGGACAGATATTCGTATTCTTCATTATGGTCGTGGCAGCTGCGGAAGTCGCGGTTGGATTGGCCTTGTTGATGGCGATCTACCGGAATATCGGAAGTACGGATATTGATGTACTGGATAAGCTCAAAGGATAATGCCAGATTGGACGACGATGACATTTTTGGGGTTATTGATCCCCTTCTTTCCGTTGATGGGTTTTCTCATTAATGGGTTGTTGGGAAAATATCTGCCGGTGAAAAGTGCGGGGTGGATTGGCAGTGCAGCGATCCTGGCTTCCTTTGCTTGTGTACTGTTCATCGCGATCAGTCGCCCGACCGACCATACGATCCCGTTAACCCTGTTTGACTGGATCCAGTTCGGCAATGTGTCCATTCCCTTTCATCTCAGCATCGATTCACTCACCGTGGTGATGATGCTAGTCGTGACCGGCGTGGGATTTTTGATCCACGTATATTCGAATGGGTATATGCACGATGACAAAAACTTCCGGTTGTTTTTTGTCTATCTCAACCTGTTCATCTTTTTCATGCTGCTGCTCGTCATGGGCGGCAATTACCTCGTGATGTTCATCGGCTGGGAAGGTGTGGGGTTGTGCTCTTATTTGTTGATCGGCTTCTGGTATCAGAACAGGGAATACAACGACGCCGCGCAGAAAGCCTTTGTCATGAACCGCATAGGTGACCTTGGGTTCCTGCTTGGCTTATTCTTTCTGCTGTTCCATTTCGGGACACTTGATATTTCCATTATTGGCGGCATGGCGCCGGAACTGGGCCAGGGAAATCAACTTCTGGTCTGGATCACCCTCCTGTTGTTTGTCGGTGCGATTGGAAAATCCGCGCAGATCCCGCTCTATACCTGGCTGCCGGACGCGATGGCGGGTCCCACACCGGTATCTGCCCTGATCCACGCGGCGACGATGGTGACCGCCGGTGTATATATGGTCGTTCGCTCCAATGTACTTTTCGCACTCGCTCCATTTTCGCTGTCTGTCGTATTATGGATCGGAATCGCCACCTCCCTGCTCGCTGCCTTCATTGCGCTGAAACAGAATGATATCAAAAAGGTCCTTGCCTACTCGACCGTTTCACAACTCGGATTGATGTTTGCGGCTTTAGGATTAGGAGCATTCACCAGCGGTATGTTCCATGTGGTGACACATGCGTTTTTCAAAGCGTTATTGTTTCTTGGCGCAGGGAGCGTCATCCACGCCTTGCATGGCGAACAGGATATCCGGCAGATGGGTGGATTGAAAAAACTAATCCCGATCACGTATATCACCTTTCTGCTCGCTTCGCTGGCGATCTCTGGTTTCCCATTACTGTCCGGCTTCTTTTCAAAAGACGAGATCCTCGCGCATGCGTTCCAGGAAAATATCGCGATCTGGATCATCCTTTCCTTCAGCTCATTGCTGACTGCCTTTTACATGTTCCGGCTGGTGTACCTGACCTTCTTCAATGATTTCAGGGGAACGGAAGAAACCCGGAAGCATATTCATGAATCACCCGGGGCGATGACTTTTCCGCTGATCGTATTGTGTGTGCTTTCAGTCCTGGGTGGTATTATCGGGTTGCCGCATGTATTTCACGTGCCGCATTTGCTGGCGGAATACCTGGCGCCGGTCACAGACGCCTCGAGACCGTATCTGCACGGCGTGCATCATCTGTCTGCCGGGTTGGAGATCGGATTGATGGCCTTCGCCGGATTGGCAGCGATCGGCGTGATCTGGTTTGCCTATCTGCAATACGTGCAAAAACAGAAATTCCCTGCTGCAGAAGCTGAACTGACTGGCTGGCAGAAATGGGCGTATCATAAATTCTATGTTGATGAATTGTATCACCGGATCTTCGTTTTCCCTGCCTTCAAACTCTCCGGCTGGTTCAGCCGCTGGGTGGATCGTCGCATCCTTGACCGGTCGGTGAATGGCACTGGAGCGATCATAAACTGGGGCGGAAAAACATTACGGTTGATGCAGTCAGGCAATACCGGGTTCTACCTCTTTGTCATGGTGTCCGGTGTAATTGTGTTAATGATCCTACGACTCCTGGTAGCATGATGATCTTGTTGCTCTTATGTTTTCCTCTTCTCGCGGGCCTGATCGTCCTGGCCGCGGGCGAACGCCTGGCAGCAAGGTTGGCCTTGTTCTTCTCGGTGCTTGAACTGGGGTTCACCGGCTGGGCGCTCACTAAGTTTTACCAACACGATCATATCCCGTTCAATTTCTACCTGCCGTGGATTGAAAACCCGGAGATCAATATCCACCTGTCGATTGATGGATTAAGCTTTGTGCTGATCGCACTGACCAACTTGTTGATCCCGGTCATTGTATTATCCGCATTCAATCGAACGATCAAACACGCGGCCGCGTTCTTCTGCCTTATCCTCATCATGCAGTTCGCGCTGCTCGGTGTGTTCATGGCGATGGATGGGCTGGTGTATTACATCTTCTGGGAGCTCGCGCTGATCCCGATCTATTTCATTTCATTGATCTGGGGCGGCGCAAAACGGGTCGCGGTGACGGTCAAGTTTTTCATCTATACCCTGGCGGGCAGTTTGTTGATGCTCCTGGGTTTGATCCTCCTCTATTGGTACAATCCCTATCATTCCTTTTCGATCGAGGAATTCTACGCGCTGATGCTGGATAGCAAACAGCAAGGCTGGCTCTTCTGGATGTTCTTCCTCGCATTTGCCATTAAAATTCCGATTGTTCCGTTCCACACGTGGCAACCGGATACCTATCGTGAAGCCCCCACACAAGGCACCATGTTGCTCTCGGGCATCATGTTGAAGATGGGGATCTACAGTGTATTGCGTTGGTTGATCCCTGTTCTGCCGATGGGCGTAAAACAATGGGGGCCGCTGGCCATCACCCTTTGTGTGATCGGGATCGTATATGCTTCCTTTATCGCCATGCGCCAACGAAACTTGAAAAACTTGCTGGCCTACTCCTCCATTGCCCACGTCGGTTTGATATCCGCGGGCGTTTTTGCCATGAATATTCAGAGCTTTCAAGGGAGCGTGGTCCAAATGGTAGCCCACGGGATCAATGTGGTGGGGCTCTTCCTTTGTGCTGATATTTTATTTCATCGCACCGGCAGTATAAACCTCGACAACCTGGGCGGCATTCGCAAGTTAGCGCCGCAATTTTCAACCCTGTTCATGATCATCCTGCTCGGCAGTATTGCATTGCCGTTGACCAATGGATTCGTCGGTGAGTTCTTATTGCTCTACGGCGTTTTCGAATACAATACCTGGCTGGCTGTATTTGCCGGACTGACCGTCATCCTCGGCGCGGTGTATATGCTGCGGATGTACAAACAGGTGATGCTGGGCCCACAAGGTCCGCGGGTAAATGAATTCCCCGATCTGTTGTGGAATGAGAAAATCGCCCTGGGTGTCCTGGCGCTGCTTGTTTTGTTTTTTGGTGTGTATCCGAAACCCATCCTGGATCTCGCCGGACCGACACTGGATATGTTATTAAGTGGAAACCTGATCACAAACTGAAACCTGCAAATCTGAACGAATCGTGAGTATCCTGATCTATACCGCCTGTTTGGGTTTGTTGTGCCTCGTCCTCGAAGTCATCAATCTGCGACGCTACCTGGTCCCCGCGGTATTGGCAGGCCTGGCGGGCATCTTTGTGTTGAATATCACCTCAGCAGGCGCAGCGGGACCGGTGACGATCGGCGGGCTGGATGTGTCCCATATGCTCGAACTGAATGCGTATTCCACAGCGTTCTCGGGATTATCCATTTTCGCCACATTCCTGTTGGTGGGTATCGCCGGCCATTATTACCGCAAGGAGGAAAATCAGATGAGTGACTATCTCGCGATCTTCATCTTTATTCTGACGGGCGCGCTGGTCTTGTTCAGTTTTACAAATATGGTGATGCTGTTTCTCGGCATCGAGATCGTTTCCATTTCACTCTATATCCTTGCAGGCAGTCGAAAACATGATGTGCGCTCCAATGAGGCGGGCTTCAAATATTTCCTGATGGGCTCGTTTGCCACCGGCATCCTGTTGTTTGGAATGGCATTGGTTTTTGGGGCCAGCGGTTCATTCGAAATGGATCAGATCGCCGCATTTGCTGCTACGGGTGGAGCGACAAGTCTATTATTCCAGGTCGGTTTGATCATGATGGTCACCGCGCTGTGTTTTAAAGTGGCTGCGGTACCGTTTCATTTCTGGAGTCCGGATGTATATGAAGGTTCACCGGTATTGATCACAGCCTTGATGGCGACGCTGGCCAAGGTGACGTTCTTTGCCGCCTTTTACAAATTACTGGCTGATGGTGTGTTGCCGGTCTTTGAACAGATCGATACCCTGTTGATGATCATCGCGTCAGCCACGATGATTGTCGGCAACCTGGTGGCGTTACAGCAGACCAGTTTCAAGCGTCTCCTCGCCTACTCCGGAATTGCCAATGCCGGCTATATGATGCTGGCGCTCCTGAGTGTTTCTACAGATGCTTCTGAAGCTTTGTTCTTCTACGGCACAACTTACGTGTTAGCCACATTAGGTGCATTCGCTGCTGCTATTCCTGTCTTTCATCAAACCGGCAGAGAGACGATTGATGCATTTGATGGTCTCGGAAAAAAGAATCCTGTGCTGGCGGCCATGCTCACGCTGAGCATGCTCTCCATCGCCGGTATTCCACCCATGGCCGGTTTCCTTGGAAAATATTATCTCTTTTCCAAAACCATTGAAAGCGGTCACATCACAGTCACGGTGATCGCGATCCTGACATCCGTGATTGCCATCGCCTACTACTTCAAAGTCATCCTGGCTATTTACACAAAACCCTCCAATGAGCAGCCTGTGAGTCCACCGCCGGCGTACTGGATGGTGCTGGCCGTCTCTGTCATCACCGGCCTTGGTTTTGGTTTATTCCCGAACCTGCTGATGAAATTGATCTGATCGAATAAGTGACTTTCTCTCGAGCTATCCCTTTTTACCTCACCCCGAAAGCTTTCGGGGCTGATGATATTTTAAACCAAATGCCTGGCTGCGCTGACATTTTAATGACGCAGATTCTTGCGAAGAAAAATTTCATTGACATGGACTCCCCTCCATTTTAAGGGAGGGGTCGGGGTGGGTCGTAGCGAACGCGCTATGAAGTTAGTTTTTCATACTTCTTGTTTCACACGTCATAGATCCCGGCAAAGACATCAGGATTTGCTGCGGGAGAGGTAAAGGAGGCAACACGGAGGAAAGGAGGGGATTCTCTTACTTCTCACCTCTTGCTTCTCACTTCTTTCCCCAATGAAGAAAAAACACCTGCCAGGTGTCTTACTCTCTTACTGTCTTACTATCTTACTTTCTCCCCATTCCCCAGAATAATATCTTTACATCCAGGAATTCATTAACCATGCCGTACAATCCCTTAACAGCGGAAGAATCCCGCGTCCTCGAGCACAAAGGCACCGAACGCCCCTTCACCGGCGAATACGATAAGCATGATGCTTCCGGCACCTATATCTGTCGTCGCTGTAATGCCCCACTCTACAGGTCGGAAGACAAATTCCATTCCGGTTGCGGCTGGCCCAGTTTTGATGATGAGATAGCGGGAGCCGTAAAACGCCTACCCGATGCCGATGGCCGGCGGGTGGAGATCTTATGCAATCATTGTGGAGGGCATCTCGGTCATGTCTTCACCGGTGAGCGATTTACCGATAAGAATACGCGGCATTGTGTGAATTCGATCTCGATGAAGTTCGTTCCTGCAGGGCAAGCATTGCCGGAGGTGCTTTCACAGTAAAGAGATTTTTTTTTACCGCAGATTCCGCTAATGATATTTTAAAACAAATGCCTGGCTGCGCTGACATTTGAATGACGCAGATTCTTGCTAAGAAATATTTCATTGACATGGACACCCCTCCATTTTAAGGGAGGGGCCGGGGGTGGGTCGTAGGGAACGTGCTTTAAAGTTAGTTATTCATACTTCTTGTTTCGCACATCGAAGATCCCGCCAACGACCTCAGGATTTCCTGCGGGAGAGGTAAAGGAAGCAACACGGAGAAAAGAAGGCTACCTGGAGGAAACGAAGGAGACTATCTTACCTCTCACCTCTTGCTTCTTACTTTTAAATTCAATGAAGCAGAATACACCTGCCTGCAATCTTACTGTCTTACTTTCTTACTGTCTTACTTTCTTACTGTCTTACTTTCTGGAAAATTCAAGTACGCGGCATAGGCTCTATCGACGGCGCAGGCGTTACATCTTGCTCCTCCTTCGCCGAAGGCGGAATGTCATTTGACGTCCCATCCGGGTGGGTGGGCTTGGTGGCATACGGGCGCGGACCGATCAAATTCTCGATATCGGCTTTGTGAAGCACTTCCTTTTCAAGCAATCGTTTGGCCAATTGTTCGAGATCATCCCGATGATCCTTCAAAAGTTGCTGGGCGCGGTCGTATTGGCCATCAATCAGTTGGCGAACGCGAAGGTCGATCAGCGTCGCCGTCTCGTCTGAATACGGCTTCTGGAACTGATCCTGGGAAAGCCCATAGAAAGACACATTCCCAACTTTTTCATCCAGGCCATAGATCGAAATCATGCTATACGCCATTTTGGTGACGTGGTCGAGGTCACTTTGCGCGCCGGTGGAAATTTTCCCAAACACCACATTCTCCGCAGCTCGTCCGCCCAGCGCCATGCACATGCGATCCAGCAAGGCTTCGGTACGCGTGATGTATTCTTCCTTAGGTAAATATTGAGCAAATCCAAGTGTGCCCACTCCACGCGGAACGATGGTGACTTTGACCAGGGGAGACGCATGTTCGAGGAACCAGCCGCAAACAGCATGACCTGCTTCGTGATAGGCGATGATCTCCTTTTCTTCCGGCGAGATCAACTTGTTTCGCTTTTCCAAACCGCCAATCACCCGGTCGAGTGCATAATTGAAATCGTCGAGTTCGACTTCCGCTTTATTCCGACGCGCGGCGACGAGCGCTGCTTCATTACATACATTCGCAATATCCGCACCGGCAAAACCTGGCGTCATCTCCGCCAGATGTTTCGGATCCACACTCGGTGAGATCTTGATATTCTTCAGATGGACTTTGAAAATCGCTTCCCGCCCGATCAGGTCCGGACGCTCCAAAGCAATCTGCCGGTCAAAACGACCCGGTCGCATCAACGCCTGGTCAAGGATATCCGAACGATTCGTCGCCGCCATCAGGATCACCCCCTTATCGGTGCTGAAACCATCCATCTCGACGAGCAATTGATTCAATGTATTCTCCCGCTCATCATTACCGCCTTGAAACGCATTCCGCCCACGTGCACGACCAATCGCATCAATCTCATCAATGAACACAATGCAAGGCGCTTTCTCCCGCGCTTGCTTGAAGAGGTCGCGAACCCGTGAAGCCCCTACCCCGACAAACATTTCGACGAAGTCAGAACCGGAGATGGAAAAGAAAGGCACACCGGCTTCTCCCGCCACAGCTTTGGCCAGAAGTGTCTTACCTGTTCCCGGAGGGCCAACGAGCAATACGCCTTTTGGAATTTTACCGCCAAGCGAAGTGTATTTCTTCGGATTTTTCAAAAAGTCAACCACTTCCATCACTTCTTCTTTTGCCTCTTCCAGTCCGGCCACATCTGCAAACGTGACGGTCACCTTTGAATCTTTCTCAAAAAGTGTGGCTTTGCTTTTCCCGATATTAAAGATCTGTGCACCCGGGCCACCTGAACCTCCTGAAACACGTCGCATCATGAAGATCCACAATCCGAGAAACAGGAAGATCGGGATCAGCCAGCCCATCAACGGAGCCATCCAGTTCTCCTTTTCGACATAATCCGGAAAGACCCGGTTTTCTGCGCCTACCCGGGCATTCAATTCTTGCATTTGCGTAGCGAAAGCTTCCGGGGGCCCAACATTGAATACGTAATGGGGCTTCGTAGCCGAATACTGGGACTGGTCAATATCCTTGTATCGCGCCTTGGTGATGCTCTCTTTTTTGATAAAAACACGCGCGTCTTTTTTGTTGACCACCTCGAGCTTGGCGACATCGCCTTCCTCGACCATGGTCACAAATTCCTGGAAGTTGATCGTCTTGGTCGACATCTCGCCCAGGAACATCAGGTTGAATATGATCAATCCGAGGATGATACTTCCGTAGATCCAATATGAATTGAAGGTAAACCGACCTGGCTTTCTGTCTTTATTATTTTCTGGTTCCTGACTCATGGGTTAGCCTGAACGTATTGTAAACTGGTTGTAATAACGAATTCGCCTTTGATAAGGTTCTGAGGTTGACGGGGCCGGGATCAAGCCCGGATGCTATTTGATTTCAAGGTCTATGCGCGCGGCATCGCCCCATAGTTGTTCGAGATCGTAGAATTTCCGGGTTTCGGGGTAGAAAATATGGACCACGGTGTCGTAGTAATCCATGCAGATCCACTTCCCGTGCTGGGCGCCTTCCACATGACCGGGGTGCAATTGCTGCTCACTGCGCAAGCGACGTTCGATATTGGTAGCCATCGCGCGGACCTGGGTCGTGGAATCGCCCTCACAGATGATAAAATAATCAGCCGGCGAATCCTCCACTCCCCGCAGATCGAGCAGTGTGATATTCTTTCCCTTGATGTCTGTGATGCAGTCGATGATCAATTCATGGAGGCTGGTGATCCCCGCCTGGTGTGGTTGAGCTTTACGGACGTTTATCAAATGCTCTCAGTTTTCGTGAACGAGGCCAACTTACTGAATGGCCCGCATGTGCTATTAATTAATTCAAATATACGATAATTGTTCCCGGCCGGAGGGCCAATCGGACTCAAAAATACAGGCTTTTCACTGCCCATGGACAAAATCATCATCTACGACACCATCGACTCGACGAACGCCGAAGCCCGTCGATTGCTGACCCAGGGCCCTGTGCCTCATGGACTTATGATCTGCACCACCGAGCAAACTGCCGGTAAAGGCCAACAAAACCGGGTATGGCTCACCTCGCCGGGCAAGCACCTGGCCATGACGCTGATCCTCAGACCCAAAGATGCTTTTGCGCCCGCTTTGCCGGCCCTCAACATGCAAATCAGCCTGGCGATCGTCCGCGCCATCCTGCAGGTGGAACCCACCATTGAGGTGCGGATCAAGTGGCCAAATGACCTTTATGTGGGCTCCAAAAAACTCTGTGGCCAGCTCATTGAAAATGTCCTCTCCGGCGGCCGGATCCAGCACACCATCATCGGCATCGGATTGAATGTGAATGAATCGTTATTTCCGCCCGAGCTCCCCAATGCCATCTCCCTGCATCAACTCACGGGCAAACTGTATGAACTGGAAGAGGTGGCCAAGGTGATCCAGCGCGAAGTCATGGATATGGTCGAATTTCCCCTCGCGAACTGGAAAGAAGATTACGACCAATTCACCTTCGGACTCCATGAAACCCATCGCTTTCAGATTGGCGAACAAGTTATTACAGCCAGCGTATCAGGTGTGGATGACCAGGGTCGATTGATCCTGCAGCATGAAGGTGGGGAATCAAAAGCTTACTTTTCGCACGAAATCAAATGGATCCTTCCATGAATGCGGCCATACTGACCATTGGCGATGAATTGATGATCGGGCAGATCGTGGACACCAACAGCGCGTGGATCGCCTCGAGGCTGGATTCCCTGGGCTGGCGCATCGTGGAACAAACCAGTTGCGGAGATGAGACGGATGAGATCGTTGCGGCCATTCAACGTTGTGAAGAAAAAGCGGATCTGATCATGATTTCCGGTGGCGTTGGTCCAACGAATGATGATCGGACTGTCGAAGCCTTGTGTAAACATTTCAAATGCGAAACGGCCTGGCATGAAGAAGTCTGGCAACGAATGGTGGAGATCCTGAAGATCTTTGGTCGCGAGCCGGGTGAGTTACATCGCAAGCAATGTTATCTGCCTTCCATCGCCGAGTTTGTTTTCAATGATTATGGCACGGCACCCGGCATCATTTTCAAATATGATGGGAAAATGCTGATCTCCGTTCCGGGTGTACCGGGTGAGATGCGGCATCTGATGGACGACCGGATCATTCCCTTGCTGCCAAAAGGCGGTGACATCGAGCATCGGTTCATTCGCACGGCCGGTGAAGGGGAAACTTTCATTGCAGAAAAGATCAGCGACATTGAGGAAAGCATGCCGGCGGATATCCGGCTCGCCTATTTGCCATCCTATGGTTTGGTCACCCTCCGATTGTCTTCATACAAAGATGACCGGAAAGCTGTGCTGGACGCGCTGCAGAAACACATCGCCTCACGTTTGGGAAATTTGGTTTATGCGACGGATCGATCTTCCATTGTCGAAGCTATTGGAGAAAAATTGAAAGCGAGAAGACAAACCCTGGGTACAGGTGAAAGCTGCACGGCCGGTTATCTCGCGCATCTGATCACGCAGGTGCCGGGTTCTTCCGAATATTTCACCGGCGCTGTCGTTTCGTATTCCAACCAGGTCAAGCATGACATGCTGGATGTGCATGAGGATCTGATCAAAAAACATGGCGCTGTCAGTGAGGAGGTCGTGAAGGCGATGGCGGAAGGGGTGCGCAAGCGACTGAAAGTGGACTGGGCATTGGCCACCAGTGGCATTGCAGGTCCGGGTGGTGCAACGCCATTAAAGCCGGTTGGCACAGTCTGGATCGCATGTGCGGGTCCGGAAGGAGTAAAGACGAGATTACTGCATCTCCACCGTGACCGCGCTGGAAATATTGAAGCGTCAGCGCAGGCGGCACTAGTACTCCTTTGGCGAAGTTTGAATGAGAAGTAAAATCTAAAAGTTAAAATCTAAAGTAGATCCGCCTAAACTGCCACGGCCTTCAGGCCGTGGTTAGAGGCCCCTACTTACACATGGGGCTTAAGCCCCTTG
>AERA01021528.1_pt1 | contig 12814 bp, 20 predicted proteins | sample 267968 | NCBI WGS metagenome assembly AERA01 (sample SAMN02954363, study PRJNA61401) | activated sludge metagenome | biome: terrestrial; feature: wastewater treatment plant; material: activated biomass; isolation source: activated biomass of an industrial wastewater treatment plant | reverse complement strand
GAAATGGTTTTGCGCCCGCGCAAAACCTTTGCATAACATTTCTATTTCTTTAAATAGATCGCCCTCTACGTTAAAGCTATGCTGCTTAACGCACTTAATAGGGGATAATATGTTTAAAGCTTCGTACATTATGCAAATATAAATATTATTTTTTAATTTTTTAAAAAGGGTTACAAAAAAGCATTAAGAATCATAAATAAATACAACTCAACCGATTAGTTTACAACCCATCTCCATCAGGATTCTTGACGCACTGCATCCATTTTTTTGAGGGCCTGCTAGAACTTGCTTTTTGAGTTGGCCCAGTACACCTTCCCCCACTTTTTTCTAATACTATGCCTTCAAATAATTTTTCATTGATATATAAAAGCATTGTTTTTATTATAAATATATTTATACATAAACAAATTACATGAATTATGCATTAGAATATGCGAAATATGTGCAAGATCCTGTTTATTGCATAGAACAGAATTTTCAAACTTTCGATAATACTCAAGGAGGGTATGTACCCTATCGCTTATTCCCGCTCCAAAAGAACATGATTAATTGCTATGAGAAGTGGCGGCACAACATTGTGGCAAAACCGCGCCAAGCTGGCATTACTACTACTACGGCAGCATATATAGCAGTCAAAATCGCTTTAGCAACTCCGGATCAACCAGAACGGATAGAAATATTGGCAAACAACCTTGCGCAATCTCAGGAATTTTTATCAAAAATCAGAGAATTTACCGATCAAATCCCCATTTGGATGTGGGGCGATTATTATAACTGGGATAAAAAAAAGGGGGGCACATAGTTGGCAAAGGCGCGGCAAAAAGGTTGGAATTCGTGAATGGATCGTATGTGGCAGCAAAACCATGTACAAGAGATGCCTTAAGAGGGACTGCCCCTACTTTTTTGATTATTGACGAAGCAGCATTCGTTGAAGAAGGCGCGACCACTTATGCTGCAAGTGCAGCAGCCGTCGCGACGGGGGGTAAAATGATAATTATATCCACGCCTAACGGGATGGATGAACTGTATTATAAAACATATGTAGGTTCTCTGAACGGAGAGAACTCTTTTAATATAGTGAGGTTTCATTGGGCGCATGACCCTAGATATAACAGTGACTTAGAATGGATTATTAAAAATCCGGATGGTTCTGAAAAGGAAAGGATTGCTGAAAAAGAATTTACCGAAGTTTCAATACAAGAAAAACTTTTAAAAGGATGGGAACCCACATCAGAATGGTTTAGGCAAATGTGCGCAGACCTGAACCATAACAAGCGGATGATTGCACAAGAATTGCAAGTAAAATTCGAAGGGTCAGGCGGAAACGTCATTAGTTATGAACACATAGAATACTATGAAAACGTAATGGTCAAACCTCCAAAAAGAAAAGAAGGCATTGACAATAATGTATGGATATGGGAAGATCCAGTAGAAGGACATAAATATATTGCAGGAGTTGACCCATCAAGGGGCGATTCTACAGATTATTCAACAATTTCGATTATTGACTTGGATGAAATGAAAGTAGTGTTGGAATATAGAGGACAAATTAATAATGAATTGTTCGCAGGGATAGTCGAAACATATTGCAATAGATATAGGGCATTGACTGTAATAGACGCAACTGGGGGGTATGCGGACGTTGTTATACATATTTTAGAAAAAAACGATTTTAAATTTTTCTATAGAGACGAATACGACGAAGACGTAAAAAATACAGATAAAGATGAAAATAAAAAAAGCAAAATAGGATTTAGGCTTCAAAAATATCGCCATCCTGCAATATCTAATTTTGTAGGAAAAATAGAAAAAAGGCTAATAGAGGTATATTCGGTGAGGCAAGTCAACGAATGGAAAACATATGTGTGGTTAAATGGAAGGCAAGATCATCAAAAGGGATTTAACGATGACTGCATAATGTCTTTAGTAATGCCTCTTTGGGTGGCAGAAAGCGTATACAATAAAATAGAAAAAGCAAAAGAGTTAAGTAAAGTAATGTTGTATTCATATTTAGGATTTGGAATCAAGGCTGAAGATATAGAAAAAAGAAAACAAATGTCAGCAGGGCAAAACGCTCATGCAGATAAGGTCAAAAAATTGAATAAAATCTATGGAAAAGAAAATGCATGGATTTTTTATTAATTTTTTTTTTTATTATTTTAAAAAAAATGCAAAATAATATCAATTACCCTCTTTTTTTTGCAAATTATAATATAGAAGGCGAAATTATAAACATTAGTATTAAAACATGGGCCAAGGGCGCAACCGATTGTTATAATCCAACTGAAAAAAAGGGCATACAAGGGAAAATTAAACAGGTTATCTATGATCTGTTGAAACAACATCGGATTAACTTATATATAATCGACCTATCTCTAAAAGACAAACTCATCAATGAACGCACCCCAACATTCATGAAGATAAACGTAATGTTTAATTCAGAAGGACATTTCAATGAAAATAAAATTGGCAATATAATCAATGGTTTCAACGAGTTTCTCGCGAGTTTTGAAACTATTGTCTTTAATAGAAACAAAGATGAATTAAATTAACGTTTTAAAGCGATACACTATATTTATAGTAAAAAGGTAAATGAATACTGTAACAAATAAAAATATTTTGTCTTCATTTATACAGGAATGTATAGATAAAAAAGATAATGATAAGATAAAGACAATCGTAAAGCAACTAAATAGAGATAAAATGCTTTCTGAAGCATATTTTGCAATTGACAACTTACAATATGGGATTGTAAAAGAAAATGTGAGGAAGTACATAATAGATCATATTAATATTTTAAGAAAAATAAAAAAGCCTTAAAATTAATGGAAACTTCGAATCCCTATTATGCCACTTCTATTGACGAAGACATAGAATATCTTTTAAAAAATAAAAAACTGCTAAAAATTATAATATCTGGGAATCTAAAATTTTCAATATAGTATCACACATTCAACATAATGCAGAGATTACTTCTAAAACTTTTAATAAAGAAGAATTATTAGAATCATTAAAACGCTTGCCTGAAAATCATAAGAACATTATCAAAAATTTAACAATTGCCGAAGACAAACAAGACTTTTATGGGGAGTTCAAAAAAGAATGCTTATTAAAAAATAAATGCGTTATTAAAAGAAGAAAAAAATAGCAGCCATAAGCTATTATTATATGAAGTTAAAGAACAGGTAAACAATTTAAAATACCACGAAAAAACATACGTAAAGGATATTGTGAAAATAAACCGGATAAATGAAATGCTTTCTGAATGAATAAATGTAAAATTTGCGACAAAGATACTAAAAACACATTCAATATAAATTCATCAGCAATATATATATGCGAAGAATGCGCGGCATTAATCTTCATTCAACAAGCACAATGGTATAATGAAATTATGCAAATTTCAAACAAAATAAGAAAAAAGAGAGGCAATTAAATGGATAATATTAAAAATGAAAGTAAAACCGTCTTTCAGAACCTCACAAGTTTTTTTAAAAAGAATTTAGATCAAGCAGACAACAACGATTTTGTTGACCTGAATTTTAACCCTACTCTTGTCAAAACAAAATCTAAAGAAGAATTTGAAAAATTAAGGCTTCAAAAACGACAACAAAAATACTTAAAATCCCAGTGGAAAAAGGCAAGAAATGTTGTTGACAGAAATGTATTGATTCATGAAGCACAGCGCATACCTGCTTATTATGATTATGATATGATGTCATATCATGAATTGATTGGCAGGGCATTAGAGATTTACACCGAAGAAGCCGTTAATATGAACGAAGACGGAAGAATTTTAAATATTTTTTCCGAAAAAGAGCGAGTAAAAGAGGAATTAAATAACTTATTTTACAATAAATTAAAGATACATACTAACTTGCCGGTTTGGACGTATCAAACAATAAAATACGGCGATTGTTTTTTGCATTTGGATTTAGATTCAGACAAAGGGATAGTGGATTGCAAACAATTGCCTGCAATCGAAATAGAACGCATAGAATCAGATTATGCGTCTAGGTTTGCAAAAAACCGAACGTTTGACGATGAAACTGTATTCAGGTGGAAAAGCGAACATTTAATTGACTTTAAATATTGGGCAATCGCTCATTTTCGTTTGTTATTGGACGAAACGAGGCTCCCTTACGGAGTCTCGATACTAGAAAAATGCAGGCGGCTTTGGAAAAACCTCTTGCTGGCGGAAGACGCAATGCTTTCATTGCAGTTAATACGTGGCATAGATCGTTTAGTTTATTATGTCGAAGTAGGGAACTTAGATCCGGATGACGTAACGCCATTTATAGAAGAATTGGCGAATAAATTCAAAAGAACTATTCATGTTGACCCCAATACCGGACAAATTGATTTAAAACATAATATATTAGGGATAGATCAGGATATTTTTATACCTAAACGAGGGAATAACGACGGTTCAAGAGTAGATAAAGTTGAAGGCCAATCAAATATGGATACTTCTGTAGTAGATATACTTACGAAGAAATTGATAGCTACGTTGGGCGTCCCTATGCCTTATCTGAGTTATGAAGAAATGGCAGGAGAAGGAAAAACTCTTTCAATGCAAGACATCCGGTTTGCCCGGACAACTGCCCGTATTCAGCAGGCGATGATCATGGAACTAAATAAAATTGCCATGATTCACCTTATTTTGGTGGGGTTAGAAGACGAGGCGAATAATTTCTCGTTAACCATGAATAACCCTTCCATTCAAGCTGAAATGTTAAGGATTGAATTGTTAGCACAAAAAGTATCTCTATATAGAGATGCTATAGATTTTTCGAGCGGAATTGCAGCCATGAGCGCTACAAGGGCAAAACAGAAAATCTTCAATATGACAGATGATGAGATTAAGCTTGATTTGCAACAACAACGCCTAGAGCGGGCAGCATATTTCGAGTTAGAGAAAACAGATCAAGTCATACCTAAATCTGGCATATTTGATGAAATTGATTCAATATATGGCAACCCTAATGCATCCACTACATCTACAGAAGATGGCGAAGAAGGGGGGATATCAGGCGGGATGGGAGGCGGAGGCGGACTAGGCAACGATATTACATCAGGTTTAGAAGGCGGCTTGGAAAGCGGCGTTGAAGGGGAGGAAATAGAAGACATGGGAGATGGCACAGAAATGGGGGGAGAAGATATTGATATTACAGGGGACGAAGGCGAAGACAAGGAAACTGATACTGTAGAAGAATCAATAGAAGATAAATTAAAGAATTTAATAAAAGGTTAGCCTTTTCATTTTTATAAAAAAATATATATTTTCTATAAAAATGAAGGTTGCAATTACTCTAAACGATGTAATCCGAGATTTCACCAAGCATTTTAGCCAAGCATACCACAATAATATTGGACAGTTTGATGCTAATCAATTTACATCATATGAACATATAGTTGATGACATCTGGGTGAAACAAGATTATGTACCTCAAGCCGAAAATGCTAAGATCGCTCAAAAGGATGACCCTTTTCGATTGTCAAAAAAACATGTTTTTAATTCGGCTGAAGATTTTAAGGATATGTTATATAATCAATTCTCATTTGAATTTTTTGCAACAAATGAATTAACATATCCTAATGCGATGAACGACCTGAATCTGCTTTATCAGGAAATAAGCAAAAAACATCAATGTACTCTACTATCTCAAGAAATAAACAACTCGAAACCAGCAACCTTACATTTTTTGTCATATAACAGATGTCTAATCAACAACATTAAATTCTTAGAAAATTATTCCAAAGTTTGGCAAATTTTTGACGTAATAATCACCGCAAATCAATATATCCTTAAAAGAAAAAATTTAAATAACGAAAAAAAAATATCCATTAAGATAGAAACTGAATATAACAAAAACATAAAAGCAGATTATTCGTTTGCATCTTTAAATGAAGTTTATGAATTTTATAAAAAATAAAATATGATTTCAATATTTTTTTCGTCTAAAAAGATTGACTCTGATTATCTTAAACATATAAAATCAAACTGTATTACTGACAATCCGGAAATACAAGGAATCGAAAATCCGGGGATGTATTCTCTTTCGGAAGCATACAATAAATGCATCGAAAAAGCAAAATATGATATAGTGTTATTGATACATGACGACTTGATATTATCCAAAGGGTTTGATAAAAAAATTTTAAATCACTTCAAGGATAATCCACAATATGCAATATTAGGATTGGCAGGGACTAATGTTATACCTCAAAGCGGGGTATGGTGGGAAGCGCCTCATTTAATGGCAGGGAGAGTGTGGCACAGACATGACAATCGCACTTACGAGTCAAGATATTCCCCTGTTAAAAATAGGATAATAGAAACCGCCATGATAGATGGTTTATTCATAGCGTTAGATAAAAATAAGATAAAATACGGGTTTGACGAACGCCTTGACGGATTTCATTTCTATGATCTTTCTTTTTGTCTATTAAATTCGATAGAAGGGGTTAAAATAGGCGTAATGCCCGACATAAAAGTAATCCATAAATCAATAGGCGAAGTAGACGAAGGCTGGAAAGAATTAAAAGCAAGATTTATCGAATTATTCAAAAATAACCTCCCTTATGAAATAACTCCTGTCCCACATGTTGAAGAAATATTTAAATACAAGGCTTTTGATGATCTCGTCAGTATAATCATACCTTCTAAAAATAATACTGAGGTATTAAATGCCTGCATTCAATCTATCATTAAGTTCACGAAACATGAACAATATGAGATATTAATAGCTGACACTGGAAGCGATGAAAAAACATTAAACCAATTGGAAAATTTATCTAAGGAAAATGAAAAAATAAAAATAATTAAATATGATTATTATCATTTTGGCAAAATAAACAATGATGTAGCAAAAAAATATTCAAAAGGAAAATAATTTGCTGTTCTGCAACGATGATATTGAATTTAAAAACGACGTCTTGACTAAAATGTTAGAAATTAATAAGGACAATAAAGATTGCGGCACTATAGGCGCGCGGTTACATTACCCAGATGGCAAAATCCAACATGGGGGATTGCAATGCTTTTTTAGCCAATACAAAAAAAAGAAGCCAGCTTACTCATGATGGGTTGAAAAGCTATCATGGCGCAAGCGAAAATAAAATAAAGGGGGTATTAGGGAATACCGCAGCACTAATGATGATAGAAAAAAAACTATTTAATAGAATAGGCGGTTTTATCGAAAATAATGTTGAGGCATTTGAAGATTTAATCTTAAACATAGAGTGCATAAAACTAAATAAAAAAAATATTTACTGTGGGAATCTAGTGGCGACACATCACGAAAGCTTAAGCCGTGGCACAAATAAGCAAAAGGGAGAACAATTAGACATGATTAATATAGTTAACCCCTATTTAAAAGAAAACCTTTATTATATTAAACCATATATAAAAATTGTTCAATAGAATGATAATCCTGAAAAATTCTGGCATAATTGAAAAAAGAAACCCTATAATAAACATTATTACTCGTACTTCTAACAGGCCCAATTTTTTTGAAAAAAACAGAGAATCTGTTATTTCTCAATCCTATCAAAATATAAACCACATAGTTGGGTATGATGATAAAAATGCAGAAGAATATTTAAATCAATATGAAGGAATTCAGAAACACTATATACCAAAAGATTATGTATCAAAAATAATTGATATTCCTGACCCAAAAACAGGAACGCGATTTGAATATAATTTATATTTTAATCTTTTGTTCAGCAAAGTTAAAGAGGGATGGATATTGATATTAGATGACGACGATTGTTTAATTAATGATAAAGTAATAAGCCACATGGTCATGCATTTGAAATATAAAACTGATATGTTAATATTTCAAATGCAATATAAAAATGGCAATGTTCTGCCTGCTAAACAAGACTTGTATAAAAAACCAGTTATAGGAAAAATCGGCAGCCCCTGTATTTTGGTTCATTCTTCCATAGCAAAAAAAATAAAATGGGATGGGTGGAAATGTGCAGATTATAGATATATTTCAAAATGCTGGGATTTAACAGAACGAAAAGTGTGGCTCAACGTACCATTAATTTCTATAGGGTCCACTATAGGCAATTTTGGTAGCAGAAACGACATAAAAAATACAAATACCCCCACATACCCTTCGGTTATATCTCGCAAGGAAATAGTTAAAAAAATGATTACCCCTTTTCTAAACCCTAGCGAAAAAGAATACAGGGACATAATATTAACAATACCTACCTTTGAACGATATGAATATTTAGACTCTCTATTAGAACAGTTAGAGAGAATTAGAGAAAATATAAAATATGAAGTTTTTGTAGTAGATGACAACAGTAGGAATATTGCTAAGGTAAAAGAAATAGAAAATAAATATAAAAATTTTCATTTTGATAAAAATAGCATAAATTACGGGAAAACTGAATATTGGAAAACTTTTAATAAAATGCTTCAGTTTTCTTCAAATTACCGCTTTAGGCATTTAGTAGAAATAGACGACGATTTTAAGTTATGCGATAATTTTGTGGAGGAATTGAATAACCTCTCAACACAATATCCCAAAAAGTTCATTAAATATATAAGAGACAGCAGTTCTGATGAAAAAGCAGATGGGGTTATAGAAAATGGGTGGATGGTGGGACGATGATTCCATATGATTTTTTAGAAAAAATAAATTATGCTTTGCAGCCGATTTCTAAAAGCAGATGGGCCCAACATTCTCATTTGTCAAGCGGAGTTTGGCTTCAAATAACTGGCAGTTTAAACCGTTTTAGGTTTGATGTTTTACATACGTCAATATCTTATGCATTTCACATGGGAAACGATGAATCTAAAATGAATAAAAAGCTTAGGAAAAAAGTATCAATTGATACAGTCAATTTTAAAGACGATATATTATGAATATAACAACCATACTGACTGCGTATAATCGCCCAGAATATTTGGATCGACAAATATCTTTAATACAAAAACAAACTGTAAAATCTGAAATCTGGATTTGGTACAATAAAGGGGAAAAAGCACAAAAACAAATAAATCATCCTGATATTAAGACGATTGTGTGTAACCATAATTTTAAATTTCATGGAAGGTTTTCGCTTGCTTTGTTAGCTAAAACAAAATATGTCGCAATTTTTGACGACGATTGTTTTCCTCACCCTAAATGGTATGAAAATTGCTTAGATTCTATAACAAAATGTAATGGGATATTGGGAACTACAGGGGTCGTAACTTTATCTAAAAAATATCACCCCAATAAAAAATATGGGTGGAATGGTATCAAAAGCGATAAAATAGAGAGAGTAGATTTAGTAGGGCACGGGTGGTTTTTTAAAAAAGAGTGGGTAAAATATATGTGGATGGAAGAACCCCTGTCTTGGGACAATGGAGAAGATATACAATTTTCATATTTATGCCAAAAATACGGCAATATAAACACTTATGTGCCGCCCCATCCAGAAAATAACAGAGAACTGTGGGGCAACCACCCGAAAATGGCAGTTCAGGCGGGAGACGATGAAAATGCCACTCATTTACATGCACCCAATCATTATTTGATCAGAAATAATTTATGTAAAACCTATATGGAAAAAGGATGGAATACAGTGAACAACCACAGTTAGCGAGAAATTTTCAAAATCATTATTTTTATTTTTTAAATAAGATAAAGAATAAAGAACCGTTTGCCTTAGCAAGATACGGAGACGGGGAATTATTCATAATTGACAACAAACCAATAGATTTATCAAAAAAATATAATGGCGAACATTTATTTAATCCTGATTTACATCAAAATGAGCGAAAACGGCTGATTGATGCAATGTTTTATGAGCATCCTGATTATTATGTAGGAATACCTTGCAGGTGTTGTGTTGGAGATGCCAACCATGAGAAAATAAAAAACATGTTTTCTAATGAAAGGCAGTTGACATGGGCTAATATTTTTGTTAACTCTAATTATAGTTATTGTGTCAAACATATGTTGCCACTCTTAAACGATAGCATATTAATTTGCCATGAAAAAGCAGACCTGAATGGCTTCCTTTAAGAATAAAAAAAGACTTTAGAGTGGGGGTTAATTCTTGGGTAAATAATTTAGATACAATTACAGAGATAAAGGGATATATCGAAAGGAATAATATAAAAAAACATGTATTTCTATTTTCTGCCGGAGTATTATCAAATATTGCTGTAAAGGAATTATTTCAATTTAATAAAAATAACATATATCTTGATATAGGATCAATTTTAGATGTATGGCTAAACCTAGGCGCAACGAGAAAATATTTAAGGGGAGGCAACACTTTAAACAAAACTTGTATATGGTAAAATTGGACATATTAGGCTTATCGACCGGGAGGAGCGGCAGAAATCTTTTGCAAAATATCTAAACGACAATGGCATAAAGTGCGCGCATGAGGATATTTTTGGATGCACAAGACATACATTGCCTGATTATAAAAAAGCGGTGAATGCGTCAAAACAATATGATGCAGAATCTAGCTGGTTATCTTGCCCTTTTTAGAACAAAACCTACTTGAAGCCGCAAAATATGTTTTCTTGATAAGAAATCCCTTTTTGATAATAGACTCCTATGAAAATTAAACCTATTTATATCAGACCATATAAACGACCCTTATGTTAAATTTTGCACTTTAAATAACCCTAAGCTTAGGCTAAATGAATACCCATCAATAATTAATTCTGCAATACATGTGACAGAATGGATATTTCGCATTGAAAAGGCTTTATTAGACAAAAATCATATTATTTATAGGATAGACATTGATTCTACAGACAAATTAAATACATATTTAAACACTAAAGGCGGGACTTTCCCAATTACAAATAGAAAACTGGCAAAAAAAACAAAGAAAGACATATCATCAAAAAATGATGCGACATTAATGAATAATGTTGAATTATACAATAAAATCCTAAGAATTTGTGAAAAATATGGATATAAATAAATATAAAAATAATGGGTGGGGGTTGTCAAAAAAGACTTTGGAATGCCTGTTAAAAAATATTGATTGGAAAAAAGATTTGACTATCGTAGAGTTTGGATCTGGCATATCGACTCAATTTTTGTTGGATTGTTCTACTAAAAATTCTAAAGTTTATTCTTTTGATGATAACAAAAATTATGCTTATGCCAAAAAAAATAAAAAATTGACGTTAAATATTTTACCTTTAGTGTATTGTAACGAACAGCATTTTAAAGATATTTTTAAAAACGCAAAATACGACAGAAAGTTTTTTAAAAAGCAAACTGCCGTCCACAGCAGGCAACCAAATACTTTTTATGATATTGAATCGTCTCATATCCCAAATAATATTGATCTTGTCATTTTAGATGGGCCACATGGCAATGGAAGGTCTATATCGTTTATACATTTGAAAGATAAAATAAAAAAGGGGGGTACACATATTAATAGACGATACCAGCCATTATAATTTTGTGGAACAATGCAAAAAAATACTCCCGGTTACAATAATTGAAGAGAAAATATCTCAAATACAGAATGATTGGGAAATACAAGAGAATTATACTTTATTAACAATAATATAAAAATGCTACTATTAACATATGGAACTAGGCCCGAATGGATAAAAATAAAGCCGCTGATAGATTGTTTTAAGAAAAACAATGCGCCCCACACTGTGCTTTTCACCGGACAACATACAATGCTTTCAGGGGAATATTATGATATTAAGATTTCAATTGAAGAAATAACTGGCAATAGATTGAATGACATAGTTATTTCAATATTAAAAAATATTGATTTAAAACCTTTTTCTCACGTATTGGTCCAAGGTGATACCACAAGCGCATTAGCAATAGCCCTATCTGCCTATTATAATGGCAATAAAGTCATTCATTTAGAAGCAGGGTTAAGGACATATAATTTGGCGCATCCGTATCCTGAAGAAGCGAATCGACAATTAATAAGCAGAATATCCAGCATCAACCTATGCCCAACCGAAATAAGTTTAAAAAACTTATGCCTCGAAAATCTACAAGATGATGTCCATAATTATGTTGTAGGGAACACTGTGTTAGACAATTTGAAAAACTTTGCGCCATATTACGGGAACGATGTGTTAATAACGCTGCATAGAAGAGAAAACATAGACATAATTAAAAATTGGTATAATGTTATCAATGAAATAGCAAAAAAACATAATGGGCTTAATTTTATATTTCCTATGCATCCGAACCCTAAAATTAGGGCGCATAAAGGACTGTTAACTCATGTAAAAGTTATAGATCCTCTAAACCATGACATGTTGCTCGATTTAATCAACAGATGTAAAATTATAATTACTGATTCAGGAGGAATACAAGAAGAAGCCTCATTCTTAAACAAAAAAACATTAGTATGTAGGGAAAAAACTGAACGGGTTGAATCACTTGGACAAAGTACTTTTTTAGTGAAAACCCCTCCTTTATTGGGGAATTTATTTGAAGAACATGTAACACACCCTGAAATATTTTTCAAGTGCCCTTATGGCGACGGAAACAGTGCTATAAAGATTTATGATATTTTTAAAAAACACAATATCTTCAATGAAACATCAAAATAAAGAGTTTTTAATAAACTTGTTTCCCCAACAATCAACAGGCATTGAAATAGGAGAATTAAATCTCGCTTTTTTAACCGATTTAATGTATGTTAACCCTGCTAAAAAATTATATGTTAATATCCGGGATTCCTGCAATAACAATGATGTTGATATTGCTGAACAAAAAATAAACGAAAAATATCAAATATTAAAGAAAAGTTTAAAAATGAATTAAAACACGGGATTGTGCAAATTATT
>AERA01018282.1_pt1 | contig 12823 bp, 10 predicted proteins | sample 267968 | NCBI WGS metagenome assembly AERA01 (sample SAMN02954363, study PRJNA61401) | activated sludge metagenome | biome: terrestrial; feature: wastewater treatment plant; material: activated biomass; isolation source: activated biomass of an industrial wastewater treatment plant | reverse complement strand
TGATTTCGTGCAATCCGGCAGAACCCGGTGATCCCCGGGATTCTAACGCATCGACCTCTCCGGTCACCGGCCTCTGGTCGTTGCACATCATGGAGCAAGTGGACTCCAATGGGCAGTGGCATCCGTGGCGTGACGGGATGCAGGGTTATGTACTGTATGATGGTCAGGGCAGCATGGCGCTGCATCTGTTGACCCGGAATTACGATGAAACAGATTTACGTTTTCCGAATTTTACTGATACCATTTCCATCGAGGCCTTAAAACACCTGACCAATTCATACGTCTATTTTGCCAATTACACCCTGGACACAGTCAATCACATTGTCGAACATAAACGGATCTCGCATTCCAATCCCGGCGAATGGAATGATGTTGTGCGTCGGCGATATTCCTTCATTGGGGATACATTGGTTTTGCAGCCGGTGGAAGAGTCGAGGTCAATGCTTCGATTAAAGTGGGTACGCAGTTCCTTGTAAGACAGTAGAAAAAGTGCCCAGAGTGTGGGAATGTGAGAATATGAGAATGTGGGAATGTGAGAATATCATCCCCCCGACCCCCTTCAAAGGGGGAGAAAATCCTGCTTTTTTCAAAATGGCATTATATAAAAATTCTTTGCCTCGTAAATGGTGACCCAAATTCAATCTGAGAATATATGCTTAGCCAATCACCATTCAAATATTTCAACCAACTCACCTAATTCACCTTACTCAACAATTTATCGATCACCAAAGAAGGATCTTTGCCAACCTTGTATCGAGCGAAGTCGAGATATGCCAACTGCCAACTGAATCCTCCTCTGCCTCTGCCTCAGCCTCAGGCTCAGCCTTAGCCTTAGCCTCAGCCTAGGCCTTCGCCTTTTAAAATTTTAGTTTACTATTATGTCATGAAGCTATCCATACTATCCGGCATATTCCTGCTCCCGGCCATTTCCTTTTCCCAAAACATCATTGTCCTGCCTTATCTCCAGGACGCCTATCCGACTTCTATTCATATCCTGTGGGAAACGGATTCCGGAGAGGAAAGCATTGTCGAATGGGGATTGACGGATACACTTGGACAAACAGCCATTGGTATTTCGTACACGTCCAATAGTGGCGCACAAATTCATGATGTATTCATTACCCCATTGAAACGATTTACAAAGTATTATTACCGGGTCAGGACCGGCAATACTGTATCTGCAATATTCTCGTTTAAAACGCCTCCATTTGCCAGCGACCGGGAATCGTTTCGAATGGTTGCCATGAGTGATATGCAACGGGATGGTCAATTTCCAAATAAATTCCAGGAAATCGTGGAGGATGGTGTTATGACCTATCTGGAAAATGAATTCGGTGGTGAGATCATCGACAACCTGGCACTCATTCTGATCCCCGGCGACCTGGTGCAGGACGGGAATAATTATGCATCCTGGCGATCGACTTTTTTCAATCCGGCCGAAAACCTATTCAGTCAGGTACCCATTTATCCTGTTTTGGGAAATCATGAAAATAATTCACCGTACTATTTTCTTTATTTCAAACTTCCAGAAAATGGCACCAGTGGGTTTTTAGATCATTGGTGGTATAAAGACCATGGCAATGTCCGCATCATCGGATTGAATTCCAACGGAGTCTATGCAGGTGCCGCACAATTGGCGTGGCTTGATGAGTTACTATCTGCGACGTGTACTGCTGATTCCATTGATTTTGTTTTTTGCTCAATTACACCATCCGTATAAATCTGAATTATGGACACCGGGCGAATCGGATTTTACCGGGGAGGTGATTACCCGGCTTGAACAATTCACAGCGAATTGTCAAAAACCGAGCATCCATTTCTTCGGCCATACCCATGGGTATTCGCGTGGTCAATCCCGGGATCACAAACACTTATGGATCAATGTGGCGACAGCAGGAGGGGCTATTGACAACTGGGGTGAATTCCCCAACTTCGATTACGATGAATTTTCCATTTCGCAGGATGAATATGGTTTTGTCCTTGTTGAAGTCACAGCAGATGATGATCCAAAACTGGTGATCAAACACATCAGTCAGGGTGACCAGGATAGTATTTTTAATAACAGATTAACGGACAGCCTCACCATTCGGCTGAATCACTCGGTGGTCAACACCCCAGACGCCATATCGCCTGTTGAAACTGAAGTAGCGCCGGAATGTGTGGTCTTGCAAGCATCTGCATTTTCAGCGCCAATTCCCGGAGCCCTGCATGGACAAAGCCATTGGCAGGTTGCTACCTCTCCGGACGGATTTGATCAGCCGGTCGCTGAACGCTGGAAGAATTTTGAAAACTGGTATTATGATGTTGACACCCAGGCCGGAGATGATCTGACGGACGAACCCATTCCGGGACTTGCTGAGACAACAACTTATTACTGGCGTGTCCGCTACCGTGATCGTGAAATGAACTGGAGTGACTGGTCTGCTCCGGCTGAGTTTTCGACCGGCAAGTCTCTGGCGCTGCCCAACCTGATCAACAATAGCGGTGCAGAAAACGATCTGCAAAACTGGACTATCGCAGAAGGTGTTGTGGAGGCGCTGGAAAGTGAAGTCTGTGACGGGATCCCGCCGCACAGGGGATTGAAATATTTTGCTGTTGGCGGTTTATGCGAGCACAGTGAGGTTGGTCGTGCTGTGCAGCGCATCGATGTCAGCGCGTATACAGACTCCATCCAGGCAGGTGCTTTTACTGTTCGCTTTGGCGGATATCTTTCCAATTATGCCGGTTCGGATCTACCGGAAATGAAAATCATTTTTATCGACAGCATAGGGACAATTCTAGGTGAAAGCAATACAATTTCAACGCTGAATAACAATTGGATGCTTTTAACCGAATCAGCCATCTTACCTCACCAAACCCGATTTATCGATGTCGAATTAAAAGGTACACGAAATACCGGCACAGATAATGACAGCTATTTTGATGATTTGTTTTTAACCTTAGGTACTGAAACCGTGGATTGTGAAATGATGACATCGGTTTCCAATTCCGCAGCGCAAATGGTTGGGACCCTGCAAATCTTTCCTAATCCGGCCCGTCAAATCATACAGATACGTGTCCCCGAATTTTCCGGTCAAACATTGATCCTGCAGATGACCGATGCGCAGGGAATGAAAATAAATATCAGTCCTCAGTATGAAAATCAAACTATTTGGGTGAATGTGAATCACCTTCCGGCGGGCGTATATTATGTATGGCTACGGAATTCAACCGGTTTGCTGGGTGCGGGGAAGCTGGTGATTGCCGCGGATTGAGCGGAATGCCAATACCCGGGATCGATTTGGATGGGAGGGTTAGATGCCAGATGGCTATGTTTTCTTTGTTACTTTAAATGTGACTTTTAACGTATTGCCTGCAATGCTGAAAACAGGCTCCACACCATTGATACTATTCCCTTTGAACTGACTCACCTTGAACCGTCCCAGATTGGGTGCAGATAAAATGGTATAGGATTTATTCAGCGCGAAACTGTTATCCTTTGCCAGGAAAAAATAGAATTCGCATACACCAGTATGCAGGGTCAGTTTTTTTGTCAATTTCAATTCGGGTACTTTCTTTCCCAGGCTGGTCACGATTGAACCGCCTGTCATTTCGAGTGAACCGATTGACAACGGGCCGGTGTGATCGGAAATACTGAGTTCCGCGTTTCCGGACAAATGCACCGAGGCGTTTCCACCATTAGACTGGTCGTAGAATGAAATTTTCCCACCATAACCGCCATTGGTTCCGCCGGTAGCTACCAGTTTTGCATCACCGGCTGTGGTTTGATTTGAAAATGAAGTGTAGCCGCCATACGCGCCGCGCACATGCGCGCCCATGTTGATAAAGGTCCCTTTTCCGGCAGTGGGTACATGCTTTCCGGGCTTGCCTTTCCCCCAGATATTGAATGACGTATACCCGGCTGCTCCCTGTTTATTGACCGCCGGTTGATTCCAGAACATCCCGTTGCCGGCCGTTGGAAAATATTTTGTCGGCATCGTGATCTCAAACACGGTATGACCGGCAGATGATTTGCTTTCTACAGCACTGCCATGATTGTAAAAGTGACCGTGATCCGCAGTCGATGAACCATATTTGGCAGTAAACTCCGTATGTCCGCCACCCCCGCCGCCTTTTTTCAACGCACCGTAATTGTGATATAATCCATGTCCTGCAGATGCCCCGACAGATTTCATATCCGGCGGATTATTGTTGAAACTCGTCACCCCGCCATACGCACCCTCAACAGGAGCCGCGTAATTATTGAATCGGCCATAACCCGCATTTGCATTTCCGTCAAACGCTACATCACCACCATTTGCTTTCGCCACGGTGCCTCCATAATTGTTGAATACACCATGCGCCGCAGTGGCGTGATTGTACAATTGGGTATTTCCGCCATCGCCGCCCGGCACTGTCCCACCAACATTCGTAAAAATGGCGTGATCAACAGAAGAATTATCGTGAAACACGACATTACCAAATGTATCACCGTCTGTCCCCAATGTACCGTACAGTGTGAATTTGGCGGTTCCGGCATTGGAATGATCACAAAAGGCCACTTCTGCACCCACCGGACTGTTTGGTGGCGGCTGCAATGCACCGGTGCGCACAACAAAGTTGGCTGAACCAGCGGTAGAGCGATCACAAAAACCGATAACACCGCCGGCATATCCATCTTGTAAAGAAGTCGGCAGAGCCGCGTAATTCACGTCATCCCCGCCGGCCGATGCTTTGTTGGCAAATTTCAACTGGGGCTTTTTATAACTCTCGCCGATGGCAGCCACCACAAAGTTTTGGGGCTTTCCTGACCGGTTCGTTACGCCTTTTCCGGAAATCGTCAGTGCGGGTTTTTTTGAGGTACCAAAATGAAAGGTAAATGTGTCCGCATTCTCCGCAAATTCAATGGACTCGACGCGCTCTTCCTTCTCCGGCAGGAATTGAAGATTACACTTGTCGGAACTTTCAAAAACAGCCTTGCCGGCTGGAACCGTTCCAGGCTCCCAATTCGTCTTGTCGTTCCAGAATTGTGACTTAGGATTTGCACACCAGGCACAGGTGCTTTTGGGGCTTTTCATTTCTCGAAATTTAGGTGCTGGTAAGATAAGCAGTCAGTGTCGGTTTCCAGTTACTCGTGCCACCACTAGTGGTGGCACGAGTTTTTAACAACCACTTGATTATCAGTTCACTAATAATTTTTGTCAGGAATGCCCTCGCAGGCCCTTATTTAGCTGGTCAGAAGGCACTCAGGACCAACCGGCTGCTGCCAAGGCGCGTATGTAAAACCAGCGGATTTTACATCTTACTTCCATATGACTATTCTTTACCTGCTGCTCCTCCTCATGGGCCAAATGGTCCATTCAACTGATTCCTGTCAGGCGGAAAAAAACTGGACCATCCTGTATTATGCTGCCGGGAGCAATTCATCTGAAGTTGATCTCCTCGCGGATGTGAGGGAAATGATGAGTGGAAAAGTATCTACCGCTTACAATATGATCCTGCTGATCGACCGGATCGAAGGATATTCAAGTGACTCCACAACACTAGGCGAAGATTTTTCGGATACCCGTCTGTATCAGATTGAATATGATCAATTTATACGATTATGTGGAGGAAAAATGCTGCCTGCGATACAACCTGACCAGGCAGTCGAATTGAATATGGGCGATGCAAACACGCTGAAACAATTTATACGTTTTGGAAAAGCCAATTATCCGGCCCGGCAGTATATGCTCATCCTCCGATCACATGGAAATGGAATGGGCATGTGTGCGGATGCTGAAAGCGGAGAGCGGGATCGACTCTACTCGGGTGAAATAGCGGAGGTGCTCTCCGCTGAAGAATCCGTTGATATTCTCGGCCTGGATGTGTGTTCGATGGCCGGGCTTGAGAACCTGTATGAATGGCGACCGGATGGACCTGGATTTGGCGCAGATTACATCATCGCTTCTGCCCCGTTGTCTGCTGCATGGGCATACGATCGTATTTTGAATCGGTTACAAACCAACATCAGCCCGGATGAAAAATCGGGCTCCAATCATTTCAGTTCAGATCTGCATGTATATTATGATCCTGATAAACTGGATCCGGCCACCTTCGCCAAACTAATTTTTGAGGAAGTCTATGCCTCCCAGCGCTGGGCATCCTGGGGATTGTTTGACAATCATCAGATCACCGCAGTCAAAACGGCTATCGATGCAGCGGCAAAAGCACTTTGGCTTGAACCTGATTCCATAATCATTTCCGTCATGGCGAACACGCTTGGCTATTTTCATCAAACCAGTCCGGATCTGGAAACTGCGCAACTCACTTTTCCATATGCAGATGCCTTTGATTTTTGGGATCAACTTTCCCACCATCCGAATCTTCGTACAGATACGCGGCAGCTTGCCTCAACCGTTTGCCGGGAAATTGATAGCCTGGTGATCTACTCCTATTATGGCGAAGGATTTCTTCCCACAGCGCCTGATTTCAAGGACGGACAGCATGGTATTTACCAGATCATGCCGATTGGAAACAGGATCTATTCACAGACAGGCAGAACGTTCTGGGCGCATTCCACCTGGTTCCATCCGGATGGCAGATCCGACAATGCATTTGGTTTATATGACTGGTGCTCGGATGGCGCCTTTCGGGGGAATGGTCAGGTAGAAAACTTTTTTGAATACCAGGACTATCTGTTTGATCATCAGGATCCCGAGGCTGGTGGCGTGAATCAATATGGGTGGTGATTGCTCGGCAGAGCACAAAAAAGGTTCTTCAAATTATTGATCAGGTGTTCATGACACCCAAAAAATCCCTCTGACCAGTTTGGCGCTAAAGATGGAAGTGGAGAATAGGTCAACAGAATGGGTTAACAGATATTTATTCGAGGAAACAGATTCAAGCCGATCGCTCCTCCAACTTCTTTCCTTCGTAATTTTGATCTCACTAACACGAAAAATTAAAACCAGGAAATACTATGCCACCCGAGATCGAAAACTATCATCAGCAATTATCGGCATCCGACAAAGACATCTGCGACAAGCTGTATGCGGTGATCACAAAAAACCTGAACGCCACCGAATCCAAAATCTGGCACGCCCACCCTGTTTGGTTTATCGACGGCAACCCCATCGTCGGCTACAGCAAACTGAAAAACTGCATCCGCGTTCTGTTCTGGAGCGGCCAGTCCTTTGATGAAGAAGGCCTTGCTCCGGAAGGAAAATTCAAAGCTGCGGAAGCCCGGTATACCGCCCCTGGCGATGTTAACGTTAATGACTTGAAGCGGTGGCTGGAGAAGGCGGAAAAAATCCAGTGGGATTACAAGAACCTGGTCAAGCGGAAGGGGAAGCTGGAGCGGTTGAGATAACAAAGGCTAAGGCGGAGGAGGAGGCGAAGATAAAACTGGTGCCACCACTAGTGGTGGCACCAGTTGTTAACAATCGGCTGGTTATCAACAAAATAGAGATTTGGACCAAAATGGCTTCTAACTGACTAATTCCAGGCAAAAAAGGGCGGGTTCCAGGGGAGCTGTGAGGGGGTGATCCGGGTCATGCAACCGGTGGCAGACATCCCGGATGGAGTCGCGGATGCAATCCATGTATACCTCCTGCTTGGACCGGTTGAGATCGAATCTGCCTTGAATGGATTCTGCTACCTGGTAAGCGACACCACCGGATCGGATATAGCTTTGCGTGCCATCCTGTTCGCCAATCTTGCCCCAGCCTTTTGGGCGGGAGTCGTCGGTGAGTTGAGCGATAGGTGTAGCGTTGTCGACCGAGAAAAAAGGGGAATCCTCAAAAGCTGCTTTGGATGTTTCATTAACCAGAATGTGAGCAATACCTTTCAGCGGGATCCAGCCGAAAAATTCGATATCGGCGAGATCGTAGGCCAGGCGTATGTTTGTTTTTCAAAAAAACCGGGACGAGCAAACGAATGATAATGCGTCGCCATCAATCCACTGTCGTAGAGGATATTGACCATCACCTGGTCTTCCATGCCGGGCGTGCGTTCATGCAAGAGACGTGTCACTTTTGAAACACTGTCCGGTGCGATAAAGTGAACCAGGTCGATAAAATGGACTGCATGCTCCACCAGAATACCGCCAGATCTTTCCTTGTCCCAAAACCAGCCGGGCAGGCTTTCATCCTGGGCATAATTTTCCACCACTACTCTGCGCAACGCTCCAAAAACACCAGCTTCAGTGAGTCGTTTTATCTCCCGGATGAGCGGGTTGAAGCGCATGATGAGGTCAATCCCGATGATACCCTTTGTCGAATCACGCGCATCGACGATCTGTCGGGCTGCTTCTTTGTTTTGAGCCAACGGTTTCTCCACGAGCACAGCTTTTCCAGCCTCTAAAAAACCTTTGGCCAGTTCTTCATGCGTCGAGGGCTCGGTCACAATGATGACCAGGTCCACTCCTGGATCGCGGGCGATATCCCTCCAGTCGGTCGTGAAATAGATCCCTTCAGCAAGATCAGGCTCCCTGGCCAGCATATCCGCTACCGCCACTACGTGCAGATCCGCTGTGGCTTTACAGGCTTCATGAATAAAGCGCCCGAACCCGCCGTACCCGATGATGCCCAACCTGTACTTTTTCATAGCTCTCTAAATTCCTTTCTTCCGAATCGCCGGCCCTGTACTTTCCACCAAATAGATGGTACTTAAAATCAGCGTCACCGCTATGAGCCCGCCGGAATGTTAATTTCGTAGGTACCGATTGACTCTTTGATGGCCATGATTTCACAAGCGCGCCGGACTGTTTACTGGGGCATGAAAAGCCTTGGCATCCTGCTGTTGCTCATTGGCCTGTCGTGCAGTAAAGGGGCAGACCAGCGCGAACGTTACGCCCTTGAATTCTGGTCGAGTAACAATCCAGGTGAAATCATTTTCGCGAAGTGGGCGGTTGAGCGCTGGAATGAAAATCATCCGGACAAACAGATCAAATACCAGCCCATTCCGGAGGGGCAATCGAGTGAGGAAATCCTGCTGGCTGCCGTGGTCGCCAAAACCACACCGGATATTTACGCCAATATCTGGCAAGGCCTGGTCGCGTTCTATAGCCAATCTGATGTGCTGATCGCATTAGATACCTTACCTGGATTCATGGCGTTGATCCGGCAGCGCTGCGATTCAATAACAATGGAGGAGATCACCGCCGAAGACGGACACATTTACCAGGTGCCGTGGAAGATGAACCCGATCCTCACGATTTACAACAAAAATGAATTGGCCACCATCGGCCTGGATACGTTCCCGACCACCTATACAGATTATCTGGATGCCGCAAGGGCTTACAAAAAAGATCTGAACGGTGACGGTTATGTCGATCAGTGGTTCGGCAATACCAATATCAAACTCGCGTGGTATCAACGGTTGTTTAATTTTTATCCGTTGTACCTGGCTGCTTCCAATGGTATGCCATTGATTGAAAATGGAAAGGCTGTTTTCAATAATGAATATGCAATTGGCGTATTCCGGTTCCTGGCGACATTGTATGCAGAAAACCTGTTTTCCCGCCAGGTGGAATCTGCGGCGCAGGATCTGTTTGTCGCCGAAAAATATGCGAGCAAATGGACCGGTCCATGGGAGATCGAGTACCTCGACAAATTCGCCCGCCCCGGTTTCGAATATGATTATACCCGGATCCCGGTTCCCGCAGGTCATGAAGGCCCGGCCTATACGTATTGTGATCCAAAGAATATGGTCATTTTCAAAACCTGCCGCAACCCGGAGCTGGCCATGGAATTCATCCTGACCATGATCGACGAGGCAGGAGACCTGAAGTTTATTGAAACTACTCGTCAACTACCGCGACGGGCGGGGATCGATACCTTACCGGCATTCCGCCAGTTTTTCGATACACATCCCCGGATGCAACAGTTTGCCCGGCAGGCTGCGTATGTCAAAGGTGTGGATCACTCCAGCATGATGGTGGAAGTGTTTGACATCATTTCCCAGGAATATGAAGCATGTGTGTTATATGGCGTGAAATCTCCTGAAGAAGCTTTAGCTGACGCGGAGAACGCTGTCAATGTACTCTTGCGAACCGCACCCTAACACTCACAAACACCAAACAACAGATTGAGTCCACTAGACAAAACGAATTTTCAGCGACGAAAGCGGATGGCGCCCTACCTCCTGGCATCGCCATATCTGCTTCACCTGCTGCTATTCGTTTTATTTCCGGTAGTCTTTTCCGTGATCCTGACCTTCCACGCGTGGAATATCATTTCCCCGATGGAATTCATTGGCCTCGACAACTATCTGCACCTGGTCCAGGATCGGTTGTTCTGGATTGCGCTGCGCAATACGTTCATTTTTCTCATCATCCACATTCCACTTCAGATCGTCATTGCGCTTGGTCTGGCGTACCTGTTGCAGCACCAGCTCTTTCTGAAGGGATTTTTTCGCGCCTCGTATTTCATGCCGGTGATCATTTCAGGTGTGGTGATCACCATTCTTTGGCAACAATTGTATGGACTGGATTATGGCTTGTTTAACAAGATCCTCATCTGGCTGGGATTCGGTCGAGTCGAATGGTTGTCAGATCCGGGAATTGCGATGATCTCGATTGCGATCATGGCCACGTGGAAAAATGCGGGTTATATGTCATCCTGTTCCTCGTCGGATTACAGACAGTGCCGCGTTCTTATTACGAAGCTGCGGAAGTGGATGGTGCTTCAGCCTGGCAGCAGTTCCGGTTTATCACCTTGCCGGCAATCAATCCTACGATTTTCATGGTGGCCATCCTGTCGACGATTGGCGGATTCAGTTTGTTCATCGAACCTTACATCATGACCGATGGCGGACCGCTTAACAGTACACTGTCTGCCATGCTTTATATCTACAAGCAGGCCTTCGGCTATTATCACATGGGGTATTCGGCGACCATGGGATTGTGTTTTGCCCTGTTGATCATGGTTGTGGTCGTCATTCAAAAAGCAGTGCTGGAAAAAGATGGTTAACGCTCAATCGTCATCGATCCGGAGCCATGGCTGGCTTCGATTCACCTTGCTGTTGATCGGCGCGCTGTCGTTCCTGTACCCGTTTTACTGGATGATAATGGCATCTATGACTCCGGAAGCAGAAATTGCCAACACTGCATTGATCCCCAGCGCACTGACCCTTGATAATTACACCAGCATGATGTCGCGCATCCCGATTTGGCGTGCGTTGATCAACAGTACGATTGTCGCGATGACATCCACATTGGGCGTGATCATCTTCGGCGCCATGACCGGTTATGTGCTGGCCAAACACCGGTTCAAGGGCAGAAATCTCCTCTTTTACATCATTATCTTTACGATGACGCTGCCATTCCAGATCACCCTGATCCCGAATTATATCCTGATGGTAAAATTTCAATGGGTGGATACATTCGCCGCGTTGATCGTGCCAGCATTAAACAGTGCTTTTGCCATTCTTTTATTTCGGCAAGCCTTCATGGGATTACCTGATGATCTGATCCATGCGGCTCGGGTGGATGGTTGCCCGGAATGGCGGATCATATTCCAGGTCCTGTGTCCGAATATCATGCCTACGATTGTAACGGTGGGGATCATCACGTTTATGAATTCTTGGAATGATGTATTGTGGCCATTGATCGTCATTCGGGACGAGCAATTGATGACGATGCCGCAGATGGTGACTTTATTCGCGGTTGGTGGTCGGGCGGAAGCGCAATTGGGTGTGCGTCTCGCTGCTGCTGTATTGCTGGCGCTACCTGTTATCATTGCCTATGTGGCTTTCCAGCGGCATTTTATTCAAAGTATGGCTTCAACGGGATTGAAAGATTGATCTATGACATTAGTTAAACGAACCTCCATACGCCTGGCTGCTGATCCCCGGAAAGTGATCTTGCGGTTTCTTGATTTCGGGCGGGTGGAACGATATACACCTGTTCTGAATTACATACAAGACCTGGGTGATCAAGAGGCCGAAGAGCACTTGCAACAGGTAAATGATCATTTCGCTCACAGGCATTATGATTTCGAGCGTGCATTGGCCAATATTGTGATCAAGCTGAACAAATATCAATCCGGCAAACTTGATCCGGTCAGGCAACGACTTGCAGCTGCCTATTTCGCCATGGAGTACAGCATTCAATCCGCTGCCTTATTCAACCCGTCTATTGTTCCGCATCCGGATCAACAAAACCTGGGCCCTGATCAACTGCGGTTTATCCTTTCCTTAAGGGCAACCGGTGAAGGGCATATCAGTTCCATTGCATTCCAATCGGGAGTTGTTGACGCCAACGGACAAATTCAACTTGATACCGACAAGGAAAAACTGAGCTGCGGCGAAATACATTCCATTGCAGATGAAACGTATGCCATTGACTTCGATCCCCGAATTCCAATCAATAGCCGTGTCCTGTTTCCCCAAATGCCGGCGGAATCCAATGGGATGGAGGATGCGCGCTTTGTTTTGTTCCGTGATGGCGATCGAAGCACCTATTACGCAACTTATACCGCATATGACGGCCATCAGATCCGGGTTCTGCTCGCGGAAACTGATGATTTCACCCGGTTCAAGATCCAAACACTGAATGGAGCGGCGATTTCTGACAAGGGGTTGGCTCTTTTTCCGGAAAAAATTAACGGACAATACTGGATGGTTGGCCGTCAGGGTGGACGAAATATTTCCATCATGCAGTCCGATAACCTTTACCGTTGGGAAAAATATTCCCAGTTGCAATCTCCACAGTTTGACTGGGACATGATCCAGCTAGGCAATTGTGGCAGTCCGATCAAAACTGAAGAAGGCTGGCTGCTTTTAACGCATGGTGTCGGGCCAATGCGTCAATATGTGCTGGGCATGACCTTGCTTGACCTGGAAAATCCAGCGCGTGTCATCT
>AERA01006215.1_pt1 | contig 12904 bp, 13 predicted proteins | sample 267968 | NCBI WGS metagenome assembly AERA01 (sample SAMN02954363, study PRJNA61401) | activated sludge metagenome | biome: terrestrial; feature: wastewater treatment plant; material: activated biomass; isolation source: activated biomass of an industrial wastewater treatment plant | reverse complement strand
TTGAAGTCCGTATTGCGATCATAGTGGTCGACACATTCGGCACGCTTCAGGAGCCAACGATTTTGTATGTCACCGGCGTGAAGACGACCTCGACCAATGTCTTCAGGAGAAACTGCGCCAGCATGACGGTTGGCAGCGCCTCGTTGGGAATGATGCCAGAGTTATAGAAGGCCAGCGGGTAGAACAGCGAGCTGTCAACAGCCTCGCCTGCGATTGTCGAGCCGATCGTGCGGGTCCACAGCCATCGTCCTTCCGTCCAGACCTTCATTTTCGCCAGCACGAATGAGTTCATGAACTCTCCGGCGAAATACGCGATCATCGATGCACCAACGATCCGCCAAGTATTTCCGAACGCAATCTCATAAGCAGCTTGATGTTGCCAGAACGGAGCTGGTGGCAACGCCACGACCACGGCCGACATTACGCTGGCAAAGGCAAGTGCTGCAAATCCCGCCCAAATCACTTTGCGCGCTCGCGCGTAGCCGTAAACCTCAGTCAGGACATCGCCAAAAATGTAGGAGATTGGAAAGAACATCACACCCGCGCCGAACACGAATGCGCCGACAACGGGAAGTTCAAACGTCGCGATTTTCGCCGGTCCAATCAAATTGGAACAGATCAGAACCGTGACGAATGCGACCATCACCAAGTCGTAATACTTGAATTGGACTACACCCGTTGATCTCGCCTGATCGTTCATATGCCCAAACGCCCTCTAGTCGTCGTCCCGCCGCCTCATTGCATGCACTCCAGTCACGCCTGCGCGAATGACAAAATTACACACGTAAGGGCAACATTAGCGCGTTCGGCGCACGCACAAAGCTTGACAGTCCGCGCAACGCTCTCCAGATGTCCGATCCATGTATCAGATCAAGGAGATCTTCTATACCCTGCAGGGGGAGGGCCAGAATGCTGGCCGGCCCGCTATATTTTGCCGATTTGCCGGCTGCAACCTTTGGTCGGGACAAGAAGCCGATCGCGCGAAGGCCGAATGCCGCTTCTGTGACACGGATTTCGTCGGTACTGACGGCCCCGGGGGCGGCAAGTTCAAACGCCCTGAAGATTTGGCTGAAGCCATTGCCGCCGCAGCTGGCGAAGAGGCGGCCCCCTCCCTCGTCGTCCTAACCGGCGGCGAGCCTATGTTGCAGGTCAATCTGCCGCTCATCACCGCGCTGCATAATGAGGGGTTCGAAATCGCAATCGAGACCAACGGTACCATCAAGGTCCCCCGCTCGATTGACTGGATCTGCGTTAGTCCGAAGGCCGGCACCAAACTTGTGCAGCGCTCAGGCGATGAACTCAAACTCGTCTTTCCGCAAGAGGCTCTGCCGCCCGAGAACTGCCTCGATCTCGATTTCCAGTACCGCTACATCCAGCCGATGGATGGCCCTGACCGCGAGGCGAATACCGCGGCCGCGGTTGCCTATTGCAAGGCGAACCCGGAATGGCGGCTGTCGTTGCAGACGCACAAGCTCATTGGCATTCCGTGACACCGGAAGTGGCTTCCAGTGTCGCGGAATACACAATCGTCAATGCACCCTACTTTGCAAAGCTCACCTTGCGATGCGAACCACCGAAATGCTTTCAGCGATCTTTTTGAAGGACTCCGAGAGCGCGGTAGCATCGGAGGCTTGATAATAGTGATCTGATCCGCTCGCACAGTTCTTCAGCAAATCGACAACGGTCGACTCCGTAACCTCAAAGGCGACAGTGTAAATTACGACACCCTTCGCTTTGACGCTTTCACAGACTTCCTTGGTCAATTTGTTGGATATCGTCGTGCTGGAACCGTTGTGCTTTGGATAGTCGGGTGACTTCGTGTTGAGGCCATCGGTCATGACGACCATATACTTGCGAACCTGATTGGTTGCGGGATCAGCGGCATCGGCGAAAGGCGGATTCCAATCTAGGACACGCCAACCCCAGATGATGCCGGGTTGAATAAACGTGTCATAGACCGCTACCATCGAATGGATCTTGTTGACCAGATCGGACTTCGAGTTCGTCAGTCGTGTCAGCTTGCTATTGCAGTTCTGATTCATGATTCCAGGAACTCGCGTGGAAAAATCGGAATCAGTTTGTACGTCCAGTGGGTATTTGCGTGAGCCAACGCAGCCGTACCATGTCTGCGTCTTTACAACGTTGCCACACACTTCAACCGGTTTGCCGTAGTTCCAGTCGCATTGGTTCCACGTGCATGTTGAAGGCATGCCATCCTTCAAACAACTATTCGTAACTTGGCGGCAGTTGCTCGATACGGCATTGGGGTACGTATTCCAGCACTGATAGACAGTCGTGCTGCTATCTTGAGGCACGTCCATCCATGTGGCGTTGCGGTACTCTGTCCCGACATTCACATATTGCGCAAACGGAACGATACCGATGCGCACCTTATCGACCGCGTTGGGTACCGCGTAGATCGTGTCGACAAGTCCAGTCGCCGCTGCCTTTAGTGCATCGAGCTTGGCGCCAGCCATTGATCCTGTATTGTCGAGAACGAGTGCAAGTTCGGTTGTTGAGACGCCATAGGTCGACGTCGCCTGCAAATTGATGTCAAAGTTCTCATGCCCGAATAAGCGCGCAAAATAAGTCTTCATTTTTGCGTTGGCGCTTACAGTGATCTTTCGTTCGCCCTCATCGACATTGGTGTCGACATGGTACGATGTCGTATCGTTTTTTACGACAAAGTTGGCGTCGAAATATTGGTCGGCGACAATTCGCGGGTCGCCAGTATTCAACGATTTCGCGCGCGCTGCGGCCAGCGCTGCAGCGTCAAGCGAGGCCTGTGCATCGGTGGCGATACGATCCGATCGCGTGAAATCGATCGCAAACCCGATAAACCCGAGGAGTAAAATTGAAAACAATCCAAACAGGATTGCAACGCCACCACTTCGGTCGCTCCAAAGCCGGGCAAATTTCACGCGACGCGCCATCTCTTTCCGCCTCCGATTGCACACCGAACATCGTTCGATCAGCAATCTGGTCACGGATTTGCTAAACAGATCTAAATTCGATCGAATACCTCTAAATTTGGTTACGACAGACGAATTGATCCGCTGTCGTGCAAGATTTTTTCTCTATAAATTCAAACACTTAAATTCGTGTGGTGCATCTTCCGCGCAGCACCACTTTTCGCGACAATGATGCGCCCACGCTTGTAATTCCAAGCAACTGATCCAACCGCAATCCAAGTGCTGGCCGCCAAGTTCCCCTGGACATGGGTGGCAACGGGCCGTCTTCGGCATTGCCCTGCACCTACAGGACCGTTAGAAGCCTTTCAAAATCGAAGCCCCAGGATCTGTTTTTCGAGCCATGCTGATCTACCGTGAATTTACTTTCGAGGCCGCGCATTTTCTGCCGAGCGCCCAACCGGGACACGCCAATTCGCGCATCCACGGGCATTCGTTTCGCGCCCGCATCACGGTTGAAGGCACTCCCGATCCCGAAACCGGGCTGGTGATGCACTTCGATGATCTTTCATCAGCGGTCGCGGACGCCCGTGATGCGCTTGATCATCGCATGCTCAACGACATCGAGGGCCTTAAGGCTCCGACGCTGGAACTCATCGCGATATGGCTATGGGACCGCATCGCCAACCGCGTGCCGGGCCTCGCTGAAATCGAAATCGCCCGCGATAGCTGCAAGGAGGGCTGCATTTATCGCGGCCCACGCACGCTGGGGCGGATCGCTGCGGAGTAATCCAATGGCCAACAAGACGAAAGGCAAAACGCCGACGTTAGCGCCGACGTTACTGGGCCAACACGCCTCGCTGCCGGAGAGCCCTGAAGCCGCACTGCTGGAACGCGTTGCCAATCCTCACCCCGACACCCATTACGTTGCGCGCTTTACGGCACCCGAATTCACCTCGTTGTGCCCTGTTACCGGCCAGCCGGACTTTGCGCATCTGGTGATCGACTACGTGCCGCAGGCTTGGCTGGTCGAATCTAAATCACTCAAGCTCTATCTAGGCTCGTTCCGCAATCATGGTGCCTTCCACGAGGATTGCACGGTCGCGATCGGCAAGCGGCTGGTCGCACTGCTGGAGCCTCACTTCCTCCGCATCGGTGGCTACTGGTATCCGCGCGGCGGCATTCCAATCGATGTTTTCTGGCAGTCGGGTAAATGCCCTGCGGATATCTGGCTTCCCGAACAAGGCGTCGCACCTTATCGAGGTCGTGGCTAACCATCGAACTGAGCCGCATTATTTGGGCGGGCTCCAACATTTTTTCTTTTTGGAATGTTCGCTTCCTCATTCGAGCGCATGGCCTGGCCGCAATTGCGCCATGATCCCGGAGTGAATGCCGCCCCCATGATGTATGCGCGGTTTCGCGTCAAAGTTTGCAATTACGTCGGCGGGGCGACGGAAACTCATCTGCTGCCTCGTTGGGGCATACATCAACGTCATCCATCAAGGAAACAACTCATCATGAAGCTCACCAAGATTGCAGCTTTCTCTGCCCTGGCGCTCGTCGCATCAGCTGCCACGGCTAGCGCCGCTCCGATCACAGGCCTTGCCAAAGCACCCGTAGCAGACAACGGCGTCATTCAAGTCCACGGCCGTCACGACCGCTGCGAATTGGGTCAGGGCGGCTGGCATCGCTCGCCGCGCCGTGGCGTTCGCATCGTGTGCCGTCCCGGCCGCCCGCGTGGTGACCACTGGATGTGGCGTTCGGAAGGCCCGCGTCAGGGTTGGTGGGACAGCCGTTCACGCCGCTGGTACCGCTAATCAATCCATCTGGATGAACATTCGACCGGCTCACATCGAGCCGGCCGATTGTATTTGTCGACTTGTCACGCGCGCTCATTGTGCGTGTGCCGTGCATGTATCGTGCACCAATGACTATGTTGTGACTTCATGCAGGCCGTTCGATCACCGAATAGGTCTGATCGGGAAAGCCTTCGCTGCCCTTGATCCGGCGCTCCGAATGCACCTCCCGCCAGTCGTTCAGCGCGCCGGCATCGAGCGTTGGCGAACCCTCCACCGTTTCGTGAATTACAGTCCGATAGATGCGCTGCACGTGCGGCAACGCTTGGCTGTAGAGACTCACGCCACCGGCAATGAACACTTCCGGTGCGCTCTTGGTTTTTGCCAACCGCCGCGCCGCATCTAGCGCCGCTTCGAGATCGGGTAGAAACCAGAAGCCATATCCTGAAAGATGATGGTTGCCTCCGGCCTCAAGCAGATCTTCATCCCGCGTGACGACAAAAAGCCACCGATCGCCGCCCAGCATGTTCATATAATGGAACGCACGCCGCCCGATGATGACCGGCCGGTTTCTCGTCACCTGTACTGCGCGATTGACGAGCCAGGGTGCACGCCATGCAACCGAGTGCACGGGCCCTGCAAGCGCGTTGTTGTCGCTCATCAGTGCCACCATTGAAACAACCGGCTGCCTGGATGCTGTCGCCGTCATTGCGTCTCCTTTGACTATCGTGTCTGCCCTTTACGAACAGGCCGGTGTGGGCACGAGATCGTGGTCACGCTTCAATTGCGCTCAACAGCGATCGTGTCCTTTTTTGTTTTGAATGTGCTCATCTTCACTGCTCGACCGCTGTACACTTCAGCCAAATTCGATTGAGCTTTTCTTGTATTGAGCGTGTCGTTCACGCGGCTCCGCCCGTGGGGCCCTGAGCGCTTGCACCTGCGCCACCTCGCTGCTCTGATATTTTGCCATTGGAACTATCGCCACCACCGGCTTCATCCTCAATGGCCGGCCAGTCGATCGATTCCAATCCGAGGCGCAATAGATATGGGTTCGTGAAGGGCCGCGATAGCCACGAAGCGAAGGCCATCACAGCTGCAATTATGGCCAGCCGCTGCGTCACCTGATCCAAAGCGTAAACTGCCCAGTACAGATCGCCTAAGCCAAGTGTGAGCAATGTGGCAATGCCGGCCACCGCACCTGCTTCTACAAATGCCTTGTAGGTGATCCAGAAATGCAGCCCCAAATAGATGATGCCAAAAAACAAAAAGAACCTTTTGAGCATCGTTAACTTCCGGTATGCCACCTCTGGCGAGTTTATTGATGCCTTCACATTCATCTTCCCAATTCAATTTCTATAAGTGACCACAACCACAAACTACATCCCCAAAAAGGTTCCTAAACACCGTTGTGTAATGTGGCTCGATCTCCATAATTTTTCAAAGCATCAGCACAATCAAGACGATGCAATTCGGCTTCGATTTCCGTTCGGCAGAGCAGATCCAACTACTGAGAAATACTCCCATTAGCCTCATGGTTGAAACCAACCTGAGTACATAAAGTGTGTCGTTGCTTGACTTTTTTCGGCCATCCGAATCGCGGCGATATGGCGTTACGCAACATCTGGGGGATGAAATGACAGGGCTTCCTGAGAACATCGAAGTACTTCTGACCGAACTCGTTGAGAAATCACGCCACGAGATGAACGTCATGTTGGCGTTGGCCGATGCAATCCGGCGCACAGACGAGCAATTGCTGCGTGAAGTTCAGAATGTCACGCTGCATCACGAAATGCGCCGCGCTGAGATCAAAGGTGAGTTGCAGGCGTTAGCTTCAAGATTGTGCTCGCTGCCGCAGCACGCAATGGCCGAACGCAGCACGGAGCAGCTCCAGCGGCCCCGTCACGCTATTCCCGACGCGATGCACCGCGGCTCACCACCCGAAAAGCACAATGGTTGGAACCACGCGGCTGAAGACATCGACGCCGAACTCAATGAAGCATTCGGCGCCGAGCTTCAGCGACACTGACGGCGCTTTGAATTGAAAAGCTTGATGCGCACTATTTCTGTTTCTCTGTCGCGGTAATAGTGCGCATCAGCGCGTCCTTAGCCAGAGTTTGCAACGTCTTGATCGTCTCGATGCCCTTGTAGTCCGCATAAGCGTTGACCGTGAGAATGTGCTCTTTGAGTGCAACCCAGCCCATGACAACCCCAATCTGCCGGGTGCCTCCTGCGGCGCTCACATCTAGTGTTTGTGTCGTGTAGAGCGCATCATTATCCTTGGCCAACACGCTCATGTTGCGGATCTTTAATCCGATACCTTCTTTGCCTGCCGCTTTGTCGACCTGTTCGGTAACTTTGCTGAGATCGATTGCGGGCATCGCTTTCGCCAATTCTTCGACAACAGCTCCTCGCGTCATGGTCGCAGGCAATTTCGTATGGTTGCCAGGTTTGCCATTGAGCAGCCAGATCATCCACTGCTTCCATGGCTTGCCAGCGCGCACCAAATCAATATCCGAGCATGGCACCGCCATCAGCAATACCGCATTGACTTCCTGCTGCATGCGATCCTGCAATTCGTAATGCTGCTTTTCTACTGGCTGCTTTCGCGACATCGCGCAGTAGCCTGTGGGCAACTGTAGGTCGAACGAGGCGCCATCTGCCTTCACGACCTCGGCTTGCGCTTGCGCGATGAAATTGAGATTGAAAAGAAGCCCGGCAATCACCAGTAGAAAACGCATTAGCGACACTCCATTCGAACTGATTTCGACCTAACCGTTTATAGGTTTCACTTTACCGTTCAGGCGCCCGACATGCCGTTCGCAGTCGTTTCACGCGCGATCCATTCGATCAACATATCGATCCTGTCGGCTCCCCAGAACGGTTCTCCTTGCCACAAGAAAAACGGCGACCCGAATACACCTTTCGACAAGGCCTCGTCACTCTTGGCCTTAAGAATGGCCTTGTAGTGTTCATCATGCGCATACGTCAAATTTCGGTTTGTTGCTCCACAACTCTCCAGACAAAATGTCAACGCGTCGTCTCGTGTGATATCTTTGCCTTCTTCGTAATAGAGGCGGAAACATGCTGCGGCGAACCGGTTTGCGGTTCGACGATCTGCTTCTTCAAGCGCATAGAAAATGCGGCTCGGCGCCAGGGCGATGACGGGATGATTGGCTGGTGGCGCGAAATGCACGCCCTTCAAGGCCGCAAGCCGCTGCCAGTCGCGACTTGCGTATTCACCCTTCATCGGCGTCGATGATAGCCCCTGCGCGCCTGTTACCTTGAATGCGGCGCCAAGCATGAAGGGCCGCCATAACACGGTGCGGCCCGTCGCGCGCTCGATCCTATCGATTTCAAGATGTGCGAAATACGCGTATCCCGACCCGAAGTCGAACCAGAATTCGATTGCATCGGTCAGCTTGCACACTCGAATTACCTCAGATCTGGTGGCGTGCCTTCCGCCTTCAGTGTTGCAATGGCTTCCTCGAGCGACATGATCTGCTGGGCCTGCGATCCAAGCCGCCGGATCGACACCTTGCGCTCTTCTGCCTCGCGCCTGCCTACAACCAGCATGACAGGAACTTTCTCCAGCGAGTGCTCACGCACCTTGAGATTGATCTTCTCGTTCCTGAGATCGGTCTCGGCGCGAAGCCCCGCCGCCTTCAGTGCTTCAACGACTTCGTTGGCGTATTGGTCCGCTTCCGAAACGATGGTCGCGACCACGGCCTGCACCGGCGAAAGCCACAGCGGGAAGTGTCCGGCAAAGTTCTCGATGAGAATGCCCGTGAAACGTTCCAGCGATCCGAACATGGCGCGGTGGATCATTACCGGCGTTATCTTGTTGGAATTCTCATCGATATAGAACGCGCCAAGCCGCCCAGCGAGATTGAAGTCCACCTGCGTCGTGCCGCATTGCCACTCGCGTCCAATGGCGTCCTTCAGAACATATTCGAGTTTGGGTCCATAGAATGCACCCTCACCCGGTTGCAGTGCTGTCTTGATGCGTCCATTGGAGCGGCGCGTCACTTCGTCGAGCACATCCTGCAACGCCTGTTCGGCCTTGTCCCAGAGCTCGTCTGCGCCGACGCGCTTTTCCGGCCGCGTCGAAAGCTTGATGAAGATGTCCTCAAAGCCGAAGTCCTTATAGATGGAGAGCATCAGATCATTGATCTTGAGGCATTCCTCCATGATCTGGTTTTCGGTGATGAAGATGTGCGCATCGTCCTGCGTGAAGTGGCGCACGCGCATCAAGCCGTGCAGCGCTCCCGACGGCTCATAGCGATGAACCTTGCCGAACTCAGCGATCTTGAGCGGCAGATCGCGATAGCTTTTCAATCCGTGCTTGAAAATTTGCACATGGCCGGGGCAGTTCATTGGTTTGCAGCAGAACACGCGCTCATCGGGAAGCACCGTGGTGAACATGTTCTCACCGTAGTTCTCCCAATGACCCGAAAGCTCCCAGAAGTGCTTCTCCATCATGTCGGGAGAATTGACCTCGACATAGCCGGCACGCTGCTGTGCGCGCCGCATATATGAAATGAGGTTCTGAAAGAGCGTCCAGCCCTTCGGGTGCCAGAAAACCGATCCCGGTGCCTCTTCTTGAAAGTGGAATAGATCCATTTCGCGGCCAAGCTTGCGATGATCGCGCTTCTCGGCCTCTTCCAGCTGCGTCAGATACGACTTGAGTTCGTCCTCGGTCGTCCACGCTGTACCATAGATGCGCTGGAGTTGCGGATTATTGCTGTCACCGCGCCAGTATGCGCCAGCGAACTTCATCAACTTGAACGCCTTGCCGATCTGACCCGTCGACGTCATGTGCGGACCGCGGCACAGATCGAGCCAACCGCCCTGCTTGTAGATCTTGACGTCCTGGTCTTCGGGGATTGCGTCGACGAGTTCCACCTTGAACAGCTCGCCCTTGTCGATGAAGAAGCGCTTGGCTTCATCCCGACTCCACACCTCCTTTGTAAAAGGTGCGTTGCGCTGAATGATCTCGGTCATTTTCTTTTCAATTCGACCGAGATCATCGGGGTGAAATGGCTCCGCTTTGGCGAAATCGTAAAAGAAGCCGTTGTCGATGACAGGGCCAATCGTGACCTGAGTCCCCGGCCACAACTCCTGCACAGCCTCTGCCATCACATGCGCACAATCGTGGCGGATCAGCTCCAGTGCTTCGGAATCGGTGCGCGTGATGATCTTGATATCGGCGTCGGCGACGATCGGATCGGCCAGATCGGTAAGTGCGCCGTTGCGCGAAATTGCAACGGCTTTCTTGGCCAGGCTCTTAGAGATGCCTTCGGCCAACTCCTTGCCGGTGATGCCTTTGGGGTAGTGGCGCTCCGCGCCATCGGGGAATCGTAGCGTGATCTCGCTCAAGGGGCCTCTCCTCTCACTCGCTGCCTACCATGCAGGTAAGATGGCTCAAATGTAGATATCCAATGCAGCACACGCTGCAAGTGCGGCGCTTTTGCACGGGCGGCGCCCTGCCTGTCAAGGGTCGCCTGCGGTCGCTACGCATCCCCGCTTACCTCTCGAGATTAGCCCTGAAATGCTTCACCAAACCGTTGGCATTATTCGTCTCTTTCCTCCGACAACACAGCATTGCCTCAATTTTGCCACCGCAACTCCCGGGTTCGGTCCCACTGCTGCCGCCAGCCGTCCCTCACTCTCTCATTGGAGCCCTGTTGGCTTCCCGCATCGCTCCAATCCTGCCGAGGATCGCATGCGGAATCTCACTGATCGGGTTGTCTTGGGGGATTACGTGACCACAACGCCGAGCATACGGGTTATAGCCCGCTAGCCGGAGACGAATGTCAGGGCGGCATGACAGCCACTAGATTTGGCGTCATGACCTGGGGAGGTGAGCGTCCCTGGCACCATGCTTAAGCGCATCGTCGCTAGCCTGCCAAGTAACACCTGATCGCAAGACGGTCGGGAGTTCGTAGTATGCGTTTCGTTTCGAATCGTGGCGTCGCTTTGCGCCGTATCGGCCGTTGGCCGTTCGTGCAGTGTGCAGCGCGTTCAGCGTCTGCTGTTGTTGCCATCGACACATTTAAATCACTGGCCGCAGCGGCGGTGATGGTGCTCATCGGTACATGGATCGATGCGGGCTCTATGTCCGCAACAGCAGCTTCTGCTGAGAGCACTCCCATCACCATCATTGCCGGCGCGCCAGAAGAAACCAGCTTTACGATCGCCAACGACTTGGCGACTGCATTCGGCGAAACTTCCGGTCCACGCATCCTCACAGTTGTCGGTCGTGGCAGCCTTGCCAATATGTCCGATCTAACGAGCCATCAGAATATTGACCTCGCCATCACTCAGACCGATACGCTCGAGCAGATGAAAGCTGCTGGAAAACTTGGTCCCGCACTTAACGCGCGCATCGGGATCGTCGCTAAACTTCACGATGCGGAACTGCACATCCTTGCCGGCCAGAACATCGAGAAGATCGAGGATCTCGCGGGTAAAACTGTAAACTTCACACCTACAGGCTCAGGCACCGAGTTCACCGCGCGCGCGGTTCTCGATCAACTCGGTATCAAAGTGCGCTCCATCAACGTCAGTCATGAGGCGGGGCTTGCAAAAGTTGCCGCTGGAGATATCGCCGCGACAATGCTCGTCACAGGGAAGCCCGCGCGCGCACTTCTGGGAAGCGCGATGCCGCAAGGCGTGAAGCTCATCGGCATACCATTCCCGCCAGAACTCGACGGCACATATATGCCCGCAACGCTCACCCAAGCTGATTATCCAGAGCTCGTCAAACCTGGCCAGCGCATCGATACGCTCGCGGTCAGTATCGTATTGGCTGCAGCCATCGCGGTAAATTCTGACGCGCGCAGCGTTCGCCTCGCCGGGCTCGTCGACAAGTTGTTCGCGAATGTCTCAAGTCTGCACGCGCCGGCCTATCATTCCAAATGGCAGGAAGCCAATCTCACCGTCACTTTACCAGGTTGGTCACGTCATCCCGCTGCCGAGAGCTGGCTGTCATCTCATCGTTCGCAGAACTTGCTCACGACGATCTCAACACGCATTCCGACGATCGCGGATGCTGCCCGCCAGATCAACGAAGCAACTGCAATCGATCCACTTGAGCCTATCGATCCAATGGTTGCCTTCGCCCAAGCAACACGCGCGGCAAATGGCAATCCTGCTGAACAGGAGCGGCTGTTCAAGGTATTTCTGGAGTCCAACAAGCGTCAGCCCGCAAAGACAGCGGCGTCTACTTCCTCGCAGTAGGATCACATGGTGACGGACTTGCAATGATGTCGTTGCCCGACCTGCACGATGGCACAGCATCTGGCAGCTACCGCTAGATTGAAATGAACCGGACGATCGAAAATGACCAGACGCCAAGAACTCACATCCCGGGGGCCCAGCATCAAGCAGATGCTGGAGGCACTCAGTGAAGAGGAACGGCGTGAAGCGGCAGCATCCACTCCACCGCCGATGCTTCGTCCGGTTCCGGTTCCCACCGCTCACCATTACCAGGTAACAGGCGCACCCAGTCCCAGCGCTGCCCATCCCGCACCATGCCGCCCATCGCGGCATTGGTAGCGCAGGCCAATGGCTGGTCGCTACCGGCGCAACAGCCGGTGACGGATATTGAATTCGAACATTTGGGCGGTGGAAATGTCGCCACACTCAATCGGGCCGTCTATGGCAACAAGCTTCCGCGTCGCGCGCTCACGCCGCCTCCGGCGCTGATCGCGATCGACATCGACGAGCCCCGTTTCGACGATGAACTTGCCGTCGAAGCGCGCGATCCTCGCCACGATGAACGTTCAAATGCGCTTCAACTCTTGCAATCGCATGTACGCGTACCCTGGATTGCACGTCATGTATTCACGGCCGCTGGTGCGCTCGCAATTATCCTGCCCTGCGCCTACTATCTGACCGCTCCGGTCATCGATCGCATGTCCAATCGCACGGTTGTCCCTCATAGTGCTGGGACCATCGCCCAGCGCGGCGTTCCAGTGACCGATGTCAACGGAGCACCAGCAGCCGCAACTCAAACCAAAACCCAGCAAGCAGCTTCGGACACGAACACAGGTTTAACGCACGCTGCGGCTACGTCATTGGGTTCGCTGGATCAGTATGCTTCGGGCCCTGGGTCTCAAAAGCCGGCTCCACCTGATGACGCGCCAGCATCGATGCCTGCATCGCAGGCATCGGCACCGGTGCAGACTGCTGCAGCCG
>AERA01024015.1_pt1 | contig 12928 bp, 20 predicted proteins | sample 267968 | NCBI WGS metagenome assembly AERA01 (sample SAMN02954363, study PRJNA61401) | activated sludge metagenome | biome: terrestrial; feature: wastewater treatment plant; material: activated biomass; isolation source: activated biomass of an industrial wastewater treatment plant | reverse complement strand
TTGAACAGAAAGAAATAGAGGTAAAACTCTAAATATTTTTTAATCATTGCTTACTGTTTTGGAAGGAGAATAAATTCTCCTTCTTTTTTAATATTTTTTAAAAAATTAAATTTTCAACTAATGAAATGGTTCACAAGTGATTGGCATTTAGGAGACGATAGGATTGGGATAGATAATAAACCTAATTTGTTTTATCGTCCGTTTTCATCTATTAAAGAACAAAACAATAAAATTAAAAATGAATTTATCAATTCTGGGTTTAAAGATGGCGATACATTATATGATTTAGGGGATGTTGTTTTTAATGATTTCGCGGGCAGTTGGAATATCATGACTGACGTTAGAGAGGCATTTCCAAAGTCTAAATTTGTTTTAATTGTTGGAAATTATGACATAGATAAATTATCTAAGTTGAATTATTACTATGATGAGATATATGATGAATTTTCATTAATGATTAAAGATAGAGAATATTTTTTAAATCATTATCCTACAAATTGTATAGAGAAAGAATTTTCTTTAACCGCCCATATACATGGCCTGTGGAAAGTTCAAAAAAACATGATAAACGTGGGGGTAGATGCATGGCATTTTAAGCCAGTTAGTGAAGATACTATTGATTTTTGTAGGAATGCAATAGAAAAATATTATGATCAAAATGTTTTCCCTTATTAATAGATAACCGCAAAAAAACCCCCTTGTTTTTTCACAAGAGGGTTTTTTGTTAAAACAGCAATATACAACGCTGCGGTTGTATATTGAAAGTCAACTCCACAACACCATCTTCGGCATAATCCAATGTTCCGCCAAAATCTATTTGCTCTACGAGCATGCATTTTTCTAAACGCCATGTTTTTACAGTTACACCAACAGGATCAAGCGATTCTAAATGAATATCTTTCATATAACCTACTGCATATCCATCCCTTCCCGTAACAGATTCATGATGCAACCGTTGCCATTCTATTAACGCTTGGGTAGAAGCTGGTGCAATAAAGTCCCGAATAGTGATAGCCATTTGTTCCCAAGTAGTCCTGCCTTTAACATAGGTCGCAGTATTAAGGAATTCTAAAGTGATTTTATTATTAATTGCTTTAGGGCTATCTACGCTTTTTAATGCAAATGCCTGAATACCTACATCGTCTGGAAAGCGGAGAACCCAGCGGTTCTTTTTATGTGGCTCATATTGAACTGGAGCCTGTAAAAGCAGATCTGCCATTTATTTTTATTAATAAATAGTATTTGAGGAAAAAATAATCTATATTTATCTTAAAATAAAAAAATATGAAAAAACTAAATGATGTAATTGATTTTTATGTAGGATTGCCTTATAATAGCATGGCATTTGCATTTGGATGGATAGGAATGTTAAAGTATTATTTTAATTTAGAAGAAAATGAAAGAACATAAATTTAAAGCAAGATATTCAAGCGAACTTTTAGATAAGCAATCTTTCAATTTTGATCAATTGCAATTGCAATTAAATCAAGAAATTGAGGAACAAGTTGCCAATGAAATGTTTAAACTGCAAAGAAAAATAAAATACGAAAACAATATTCGCTTTATGATAAGTTAATTTTCCGCTAATTTTCGTAAATTAAAAAGCCTTAATAATTCAGCTTTAAAAAATTCTTCCATAAGGTCAGATTTTAATACTTCTTTCAATATTCTATTGAATATTTTTAAATCAGGATTTTTATTTAGGTATTTGTTTTCTATTCTATTATGTATATACGTTACTATGGGTTCGCTTAAAGCATTCACAACATTTCTAATATCCCACCTAGAATGCAATCTATCCATCATTTTTTTGTCCATATTCATTACCAAATTATGGATATATTTTTTTAATTTCTTATCAACGTTTGGAATATATGAAAGCAATTTATCTGATATTTTATATTTCATCATTTTAGACTTGCTTCCTAAGCTTTTGACATACCTAAATGCATTTTTAGCATTTGATTCAAATATTTCGATGTCTTCAATTTTTTCAACCTTGCCTCTTAGGATAGAGTCTATATTATCATAAAATAGATTTATCATCTCCGGGCTATTAAATAAATCAGCGATTGCTCTTGAATATGCTTCATCTACTGTTTTATCGCCAGTTAATGTTTTTTTAAACATTTTAGATTTTAATAGGCTTTCATAATAGTCTAACATGCTGTCCAATAGAATATATTTAACTTTATTTAAAGCATCTTCGTCGCCTTTTTGAGCATTATTTATTATTACGCCTAAATCAACCAACCTCAATTCTTTATTTAAATTCTTTTCTAAAAAATTCGCAAAAGGATTTTCAAACAAGTCGGCAATTTTCACAATAATCGCTTTATTTATCCTTTGTTGATCAGTGGGATTTAATCTGTCGTAAATGTTTCTTATGGATGATATCGGGCCTTCTTTTATATTTTTAGATTCTAACAATATTATCGCAGTTTCTACATTTAAATTGAAATTTCTTATATTGTATTGCTTCATCTTTTAAAATAAATATTGTCATCTTAATCCGAAATATGGCGTTTTTCTTCCATTCCAATTGACGCCCATTTTTTCATCGCTTGAACTTGAAAGGTGAATTCCAACAATTTCAGGTATAAAACCTCTTTGGTGAGGCTTCCATTTTTTAGCATGGTATGTATCAGACCTTATTGTATACTCTTCTGTTTTTTGATGCTTTACAGGATAATTGTTCACTTTAGACCTGTTAATATTCCACATTTGAAAAAAACCTATGGGTATAAATCCTTCTGATGCATAAGCGACATTTCTTACTCCCATTGGGAATGCATCTAAAAACATGAATATCCATCCCTCATGTATTTTAGGGTTTTTTTTAAATTTTGCCCAATCTTCATATGAATTGCACATCATCCTGTCAATACCATATATTTTCTCCGGGTTTAGCGGTTTGTTGTCTAATAGTTGCCTAGTCCTTGGTGGAAGCCAAATATCTGCATCTAAAGAAATTACCCAATCATTGTACTTAGCAGTTTTTAATCCTTCATTTAAACAATAACCCTTAAAGAAAATATCGTCATCTTTTTCTAAAATTGGGTTTTTATCTATTTTTAAACATTTTACTCGATATAAGTCACATAATTTAGCAGTTTCCTCATCTTCGATGCTTGTAATTACAGTGTAATTATCAAATAAATGAACGTTAGTAGGCAATGTTTCTGCTAGAAAGTCAGCGTAATTCTCGCAATAAGTGAATGCTTCTATTTTTTTATTCATAATAGCCTTCGTTCGAATTTATATAAATATTTGCAGGGCCAAATAAAGGAGTCTTTCTCCCATTCCAATTGACTCCTGATTGCAGGTTATTATCACTATCAAGGTGAATCCCGAAAGTATCTGCGATTAACTCTCTATCATCTTTCCCCATAGTTTTGCAAATTCAAGGTCAGAAGTATCTGCGCCCTGAAATGAATTGGGGTAATATATGTGAGTACTTTTAATTGGATTCCAAAGTTGATGATAACCTAATGGCAAGTAACCGCAATCCCGGTCAACAAATCTCCCGCCCAGCTTATATTTGTTTGTTATTCCATTGAAAATAGAAATAGGGTTAGCAATTATCTCTTGCCAATCTTCGTATGAATTACACATTAATCTGTCTAAACCATATATTTTTTTTGGATTTAAAGTTTTTTTCCTTAGCGCTTTTCTATAATCTGGCAATAACGAAATATCAGCATCAAGGTGTAAAACCCAATCGGTCTTTTTTATTGAATCCAAGCCAGCATTTATGCCCTTGCCTTTGTTGAACAAATCCCCATTTTCATAAAAGACATCTGTTTGAATGCATCTGACATTATAAGTATCGCATATTTTTTTTGTGAAATAATCTTTGCTATCGGTAATAATAACATAATGGTCGAATAAATACTTATTCCTTGGCAAAGTTTGAACCAAAAAATCGCCATAGTTAACACATACAGTGATAGCTTCTAAATACATGCTGAAAGGGGGTTTAAAATAGTTTATGCTTTATAATAAATATGAAATTCTTTAATAAATTTTCATTATTCTGTTTAAATTAATGTTAAAAAATAGGCGACAAAATTGCCGCCTATCATTTGAATTAATGTTTTCCTTCATTTAAGCAACATCAAATTCCGCGCTGCTAGGGGTAACTTTAAACGTTAAATTAATTTCCTCTAAAGAAGGTGTTGGGACTAATGTTATAACCCCATTTAACTCGCCCCTATCTATAGAAGCAGGATCATTGCTCAAGCTTATTTCAAAGTTGAATAACCCTCTTTTTGTTACGACATCGTTAAGTATTTGACGTATTTGGCGTTCGAATTTAACTCTAATAGTTGCGTCATTCGGTTCAAAAAGCAATGCCATGCCTAACCTAGATATTTGCCTTCTCAGGTAAAGCACCATGCGGACTATGCTTATTTGGGACAACAAGCTGTCTGCTATTTGCATAGTCTTATTGCCAAACACGAAAGTATTTCCCCTGTCATAAAATAAAGAGTTCACTCTATTTTCATATAAAATATCGCGTTCTGTTTCACGGGGCTTTTTACGGACGTTTATGAAATTGGTTAAAGCTCTGGTTGTTCCTGCGCCTGCATACCAAGGAGCGCTTATCCTATCGGTGTAAGCGAAAATCCGCATCACTTCTGCGGTCGGCGGAAGATAGATCCTAGTGTTATTTTCCGTATCGTTATATTGTCCCCAGTAAGCATACGTGCCAGCATAAGGAGTATCGAACAAGCTATCGTTGTTGTCGCTTAAGTCGGTAGCAGAAAGCGCTTCGTTTGCGACATTATGATCTATAGAAGTAAACACATAAAACGCATCGCACCGATCCTGTTCTATCATTTCTATAGTTTCTTCAATCAAATCGCTATTGTCGATATTGTTAAGATTGGGCGTTGCCAACAAGTCAATAATCACTGATTCGGGATTATCGAAAGTCTTTATGCCTTTGAGGTATGCATAGTAGTCAGAGGTAATGCCTACAGTCCCATCTTCCAACGTATATGTGGTAAAATTGCCCGCAGTCGTACCTAGCACCCCAAGGCTGCTTCCTCTTGAATAGTTATCAGAATTTGTCCTTGTTTTTCTATGAATATCCCATCCATCGAATCCGCCAAAAGGAGCTAAAGTAAACTTGCGGGCAAGGATATTTTCATAACCTGTCCCTAATAATTCAGTTTCATTTTTAAAACTGTAATCCCCCACATCGAAAATTACGTCATAATCTACTCCATCTACATCTGCCGATGCGGCATCTATATCCAAATGAAATCCATGCGTCAACCCGGAATATTCTATTAATTCCGGATTATTAGGCAATCCCTTAAAATTAAACATATCTTGCTCAATTCCTACAGTATCGGAAATCCCCAAGTATACATTTCTCACCCGATCCGATGGGGCATACGCAGTTTTATATGTCATTTGAGGGAATTTGCAAGAACCCACGTCTCTCACCAAATATCCTTCGAAGCCAGCAGGGAAACTATCGTCCAAACATTCTGCCGCAATCTCTAATATCGCATATTTCGATTGCAATGCATATTCCCCGTCTGCCGTCCCCATAGCTAATCCGATATAGCTGTTAGAAGTTTTAGATAAATTAACTCTGCTATAACGTTCTAAAACCACCGGACGGCGATCAGTATCGTAAAAAGAACGTATTACGACATCGAAATCTCTCCTGTCTGGCCTGATGTTTTCGATTGAGATTTTGATATCTTCGTTTGCAGCGTTTCCGTGGCTAAAAGTATGAAACCTGAACAGTCGGAAAACTTTATTTCCCCTTACTTCTGACACCACCCAAGGCGTTGTCGCGCCTCGATATTCCGTTTTGAAATCGTTGACTATAGCGCTATAGCAGATATTTTGCTTAATGCAATCTATCTTTTCGCTTGCCAACAAATTCTCAAACATCGTAATGAAATTTTCTTCTATGTAGAAAGGGGTTTTGCTTGGGCAGCATTGTATAAACGATCCTCCAAATACCCTTCCGATGTAGTTTTTCTTTGTCCGGTCTAATGATACTACATAAGAAAAGGAACTTCCGTCAACTTTAGTCCCAGACAATATGAAATCGTCTAGCGGATTGATTTTTGTCCCGCTCACAGGCGATATTGACATCACGTTGCCTTTAACCTGAAATGAAAGGCTTTCGTTTCCATCATAGGCGCCATAGGAACGCAATGTGGCGATTATAGTTCCGTCTATATCAGTGTAGGATGTCCCGGTCAAAGTTGTAACGCTCCCAGTGAATGTCATATTGATAATACCTGAAGGAATGTCCGCTGTAACTAAGGTACTTCCTGTAGTAATAACAGGGATTGAAGTAACAGTCGTGCCTGTAGTAATGGTATAATTAACTCCATCTATAGTATTACAATCATAAACCGCGTCATTCCCTTCTAAATCACAGATTTTATAATTCCCTCCGGATATGACTTCGCCTCCCGGTAAAAAAATAGTAGAATTTTCTATAATGATTGATCCATCGCTTTCATGGGTTAAAGTGCCTCCATCAATTTGCACTGTCCCATTAGAAATAATGGTTAATTCATTAGTGTCAGTATTGACTAATACTATTGCAGATACTACGTCGATTACAAAAGTAGAATTGTAAGTTATAGTCCCTGTTTCATACACTACAGTGCATGTCTGAGTTACTTCGTTTATAGTGGAGCTTGATGACAATATCGTAGTTCCAGTAATACAAATAGTATGTTCGGTTTTTTCTGTTAATGTAGCATTAAACCTTGCCCCTATAAAACCACCTTCGCAATCGCCGTAAAAAGCATCAGATTGATTGATAGTCCCACCTGTGAGCAGTGTGGTCCCTCCAAAAACAGAATCATCAATTTTTCCGTTGTCATATAGAGTTTGAAGAATAGTATTTGAAAAATTGGCATCATTTAATACCCCGTTTACATATTGCAATTCTAAAGTGAAAGCCGAAGTTTCAACTGTTTCAACTGTTTCAGGGTCTAGCGCCGCGCCAAATGCGATGCTCCATGCATCCCCTGCATCATAACCTGATAGGCCTAATACCCTAGTTACATATAACGATTCAGAATCTTCTAAAAACTGTTTTGCAATGTATGAAGCTTCATATATAGGTTGTTGAGTGCCTTCAAACTTGCACGGATTTAATCCTCCAAAAAATTGCTGATAGCTATCATACGTATCTACAAAAATTGGAGTGAAAGCCCTACCCTTGACAGTTTCCCCTACTACACCTAATGTAGTTTGATTTAACCCTTGAGTATTTTGTATAAAACTTACATCTTCTATCCTAATATTTACGCTAGGAGATGCCCCATTTCTTTTATTAGCCATTTAATTAATTCTTTTTTTATAAATATTAAAGAGATTTGCTGAATTTTTTTTTGTGTTCATTTGGTTTTATGGGTAGGATTGTTTACATTTGTGTTAATAAAAAATATTAAACATGAAACCACAATTTTCAATTAATTTGAACAATTTTTCTGTTCAAATAGAAGGCGCTGATATTCTTCAACGAGAAGATGGAGCATATTTTGCTGCTATTGAACATGAGAAAAACTTTGCTGTTGTAGTAAAATCCAATTGGGGATATGGAAAATCTCCTTTTGAATGTGAAATGACTTTAAACGGAGAATATATCGGCACCTTTCAAAAAGATTCTCAAATTCGCGTTGAAACAAAACCGGGATCAGGCAAAAAACTAATTGCCTTGGTGAAAGGATCAGTAGAAGCATATCAGGCAGGTCAGGCGATGTCTCAAGATAACGATATCGGCTTGATTAAGCTTGTAATGTACCCAAGCATAGAAAAAAAACCGACTCTTTTATATGACGATATGGACATTCGATATAAGGGAAATACTAGATCATTTATGTCCGCTTCTCCCATGCAAATCGGGCTTCAAGGAAAAAGCGATCAGCAATTCAAACAAGTTGAAGGAATTGAACGTGATTATGCTAATAGAACTACGGTTTATGTGCGATTGATTGAAAAAAATCATCGTATAATGAAATAACCCCTCTAAAAGAAGTTAAAAAAGAAACTCCATATCCCGGATTATGACGCAAAAAGAAATAACTGATTTAATAGTTAACATATTAAATTATAGAAAACCTTAAATATTAAAATATATGCATAGAGTAGATAATTCACAATTTTTATTGTACATTGAACCTCCGATTGAAGCAAAAGAAAAAATTTCTATTGACGATTCGTTGACTAAAATCATGGAATATGCGTTAAGCAAAGCAAAAGCAGGTACTGCCAATTATTCGGATTTAAAAAATCCCCCTCGTTTTGATGAGGGATCTGGATGGAAAGGAATGCATATAACAGCATGTGGAGAGATGTCACAGGCTAAAGATTTCTTGTTAGAAAATGGCATGATTACCAATAGTTTAGCACCCTTCTATCTTAGATGGTATAGAGATTATATTCCTGCTTCAGAAATTGAAAAAGTAAAAAAATTACTTGAATTTTATGATAATAAATCACCATGACTATCGAACAATTTAATAAGTTAAAAAATAAAAAAGTTTCAATTCATATATATGATTTAGAAGAGGTCTTGATATCCCATTCACTGTTTATGACCAAAATGGAATATCGGATAGTCAATATTATGGTTTAACTGTAGTAGAAACTAATGAATAATGATATATATTTTCGCCATGTTCCACATCCATGAAAGAGAACTGATAGTAGAATACGGATGCAGGCATATGCTTCTAACGAAATAGCTATTTTAGCGGAAATATCTTCATTTAATTTTTAAATCTATTTATCATGTCTTTAGATCTTTATTTAGAAAAAAATCAGGGTAAAGTAAAACGCAAGATTAAGGCTTTAGTTTACGATGGTGATGATGGAGAAAATAAAATTTATTCTTCAGATTTTAAAATGTATTTTACAGAAGAACAAATAAGATTTTTTGAATTTGAAGAAGATTCAATTGAAACCTGTTATCATGCTAATATTACACACAATCTTAATGGGATGGCAAGTGAAGCAGGCATTTATGAAGTTCTCTGGCGGCCATATAAATTACATCCGAATTATACTGATTTTGGCGAAGATTATGACGCTGAAATGAAATTTGAATCATCTGTAAAAATGAAAGCAAAAGATATCATCCATACTCTCGAAAAAGGATTAAAGGCTTTAAAAGAACATCCAGATCATTTTAAAAAGTTTAATCCTGAAAATGGATGGGGTACATATGAAATACTTATTTCATTTGTTGCAGAATATTTGAAGGCATGCCAAGCTTATCCCGAAGCCGAAATTTATTGTTCTAGGTAAAAATCTAATTGCAATATTTTTTGAAAAACAGCATTATGAAAATCTTATTTATTTCTGGAGAGGATTATTGTGCATTAGAATTTGAAAATGCATACAAAGGAAAGGAAGTGAAAACTTTAATTGAGAATTTCGAAACAATTAAACGCGAATTTTTAGAATTGCGCGAAGATGCTTTAATTGAATTAAAAGAATTAAATATTGATAATAAAGCTTTTATTCAATTAAAAAGTTTTTCAGCGATCATGATCTTTTGAAAGATAAAAATGCTTATCTTGAAACTGAAATCATTTAATAAAAAAATATGGTACAAATTGCGTCAAAAGATGATTTAAACAAATTATACTCTCCCATCTCATTTTTGTTGACAGGAATATATATGTTTTTTGATGAAAATATTAAAAATAACAACAATGTATAAAAACTGGAACGGAAATTCTAACAGTGTATACAAGACGCTAGGTGCAAGTAGCCACACGGATAAAGAGCGAGAAAAAAATGACTATTATGCAACTGAACCAAAAGCGGCAGAGCTTTTGTTGGATTTAGAGTCATTTCAAAATGTGCTTGAACCTTCTTGTGGTGAAGGACATTTAAGCGAAGTTTTTAAGGCAAATGGAATAGATGTAACCAGCAGTGATTTGATAGACAGAGGTTATGGTATTCAAAAAGATTTTTTCGAATATCAAGAATGGAATGGAGATATTATAACAAATCCTCCGTATAAATATGCACAACAATTCGTGGAACATGCTTTAAAAATTATTCCAAATGGAAATAAGGTAGCAATGTTTTTAAAAGTACAATTTTTAGAAGGAAAAAAAGACAAAAACTTTTTTTAAGCAATCCGCCAAAAACAATATATATCTCCAGTTCGAGGTTACTTTGTGCAAAAAATGCTGAATTTGAACAGATGAAAAAAAATGGAGGGAGTGCTGTAGCATACGCATGGTTTGTGTGGGAAAAAGGATACAGTGGTGAAACTATTTTAAAATGGTTTAATTAACTATAGCAATCAATTGATGATTTTGAAAAGAAAATAAATGTATTCATCATGATAACGGTAGAAGAAATTCAAGCGTTTTATCAATCTAAATATAAAAATACAGATTGGGCATTATTAAGAAAACAGAAAGACGAATTTTTTGAAAATTGGGATGACATAAAATCAGATATAGAACAAGAATTCATAAGCGATCTGGAATTGTGGCTTAAAGCAAATAAACCACATGATTTTTGGATTTATCTATCTGACGCTAAAGTTGGTAGAATTAATCCTAAATATGAAGTAGGATAATCAAATTTTTTCTGCATATAATTCCACCAAAAAATCTTTTTTAACAGAATTATTCTTTTCAACTCTAATCATATCATTTTTTGAAACGTTGTAGGTAAAAAAGTTTCAACATCGTTTACATACAATTTATATTGTAATACACTCCCTTGATTATCAGCATATAGGTATAGATCATCTTTGATGATAGATTCCAATTCAGTGACGCCTTTTCTTTTGAAGAAAAATTTTAAAGATAATAAACATTCATTTTTGTTGTCTTTAAATTTATTGGTATTAACCCGACAGTTTTCATTTGTTTTTTCAAACCCTAAAGATGTTTTAACCTCTTTTATTGAATCTAGTTTTCTAAAATTTTCCTCATTCAATATATAGCCTTTCAAGTCTATAGAGTAGATATGGCTATAAAACCTTCTTTTTTCTATTTCTTCTTTAGTATTGTTATTCAGGTTAGACAGTTTTAGCGGCATATAATGTCCCTTTACATCCAGATATACTTGCCCCTGAGAAAATAAAGATAAGATTACTTCATCTATAAGATTGATTTCTCTTTGAAGATTAGCAAATATTTCTAGTTTGTAGTTTAAATCAATGTTTACTGGTTGCGGTATTTTATAATTCTCGTAATATTCATTATTAGCTGAATCTACCTTTTTCACTCTTGTTATCGTCCACAATTCTTCTGCTGGAATATTAAACGTGCTGTTTAAATTAGTGCCTATTATAGGCATAGAATTGCGAGATATAGCTATAAAAGGAAGAGTAAGCGTATTATTGTCATCTTCGTTAAGCCATGTTTGAAATTTTTCAACGAATCTTTGCCTAGAAAAATCATATACAGGGACTTTTGTTTGTTTTATGGCAAAGTTTACCTCTTTAGATATATACTCTATTAATGCTCCATCTATGTCGTTTAAATGAACGCCATTAGGTAGATATATGTTGTTTTTAACAGTTCTTTCGATTAATTCAGCTTGACTTTCCTGTGCAGTAGGTTCTTTTATATTAGGCGTTATTGTTTTTCTTGTGCCTGTATCGAATACTCTTTTTATTTTTGGTGCATCCATTTGCAAAATTAATTATAAAAGGTTATATTTGTTAATAAATATTGGATAATGAAAAGAACATGGGCAACTGACATTGTATTAAATTATTTTAAATGGCTCAAGCCATTGTATCTATATGTTTTAACAAGGCGTTTGATTTATTTTGATGAACGTTTTGATAACATTGAATTAAAATTAAAAGAATTATTTTATAAAGCTCATAAGAATTCCTTCAAAGAAGAGCATAACAAATTGAAGAAAGAATTAAAATCTTTGTTGGATAACAATAAAGATATAATTGAAATATACGATGAAAAAAATTTGCACTTTTATTATAAATAAAAGAGGAAATACAACTGATATTAAAATACAATTTCTTCCTTCATGAAGAATGTTTTAATTTTGCTAAACAATGCATATTAAATCGGCAAAATTTCTCCTTGTTCTATTGGGACACAAAGAATAGATTTAAAAGCAGGTTCAAACCCTCCGAAAGTTTTTTCATTGGCTATATTTTTAAAATCGTTGTCCGATACGGAAAAATAAATAAATTTATCTTTTATATAGTATGCAACATAATCTCCATAGTCTATTTGAATATTTTGTCTTTCAAGCGTTAATTCCAATACATGAAATAGTAAATTACCAAATTCTTCATATCTTGCAGTTTGGTTTTCAGAATAGGAAATATTCTCTTTAGGTTTAAGTTCAGCGATACATGGAATTTCTAATGGATCTTCAAAATACAATTCTTCAGCAGCAGCTTCGTCAAATGAAACAGAGGGAGATGTTTTCTGTTTGTCTACTTTGTATAAAAAAATTGATTGTTGCAAATGTTTATTAAAATACTCCATTTGCAATTCCTGAATGTAATTGAATTCTTTGTCAGATAATATTCCGTTTAAACGGCGCATTTTTTATTATAAATATAAATAACAATATGAGCATACAAGAATATATGGAAATAATTGGATGTATAAATTATGATATGGAAATAATTGGATGTATAAATTATGATAAGCAAAGCCTTGATCTTGTATTAAGGGGGATCGACGATTTAACTGGAATAGAAAAATTTAAAAAACTTGAAAAATTAAATTTATATGGGAATCATGTGGAAAACATCGAAGCAGTTTTTGAATTGAAGGAATTGAAATTGTTAGATATAAGGCAAAACCCGATAAACTCAATAAAAGGAATTAGAAATCTTAAAAAATTAAAATATCTTTTTTTAAATGTAAAAAATATGAATGGAATGTCAGAATTATTGCATTTGCCAAAATTAGATATT
>AERA01028208.1_pt1 | contig 12979 bp, 10 predicted proteins | sample 267968 | NCBI WGS metagenome assembly AERA01 (sample SAMN02954363, study PRJNA61401) | activated sludge metagenome | biome: terrestrial; feature: wastewater treatment plant; material: activated biomass; isolation source: activated biomass of an industrial wastewater treatment plant | reverse complement strand
GCTCTAAGAGCAGGTCAGAATTAGAATGCATCATGTCCAACCAATCTTGCCTGCCCCAATCCTTTATATGAGAGACCGAATTCACGCCTTTGATGGAAGCAATTGTTGCTTCCATCTCAGCCGATCGGGCTCTAGCGAATGCTACCGCGACGAACGATACGCGGGAACTCGTCACCGCTGAGATCGTCACTAGGAGCAGCAAAGCGCTCCTGTGATGGCGGCTGTCCCACTGGCGCTTGTATCGGCGCTTGAGGTGGCGCGCTCATCCAGCGGTCGCCTGGTGCCGGCGGTGCTGCAACGGGTCCATCGGTTCCGGTTGCCTGCGCCTGCTGATAGGCGGGTTGTTGTGTGCGTGCCGGAGAGCGCTGTTGGGGCGCTGCTGGGCCAGCAAACCACGCATCGATCAAATCGAGCTCGTCAGCCGACAGAGTGAGGCCCTGACTGCGGCAGCGGGCTACAACGAAGTTGCGGAAGCGGCCAGCAAAGAGCTTCGCCGATGCACCCTGGTCGAACCACGGATCGGTTTCACTGATGACATCCAGGATGAACCGAATGTCGTCGCGCCGGGTTTCGATGCCGGCTTCTTGCGCGCGCTGGGCAATGCTGGTCAACGTTTGCTGGCCGTTCAACCCATTCTGATTGATCTCCTGTGCAATCAGATCAAACATTGCACGATATTCCGGAGGTGACAGAGGTGGTGCCTGGCAAGCCTCGTGAATTCGAGCGATCGAGCGCTGTATCGCGGTTGCGCCCGTATCCTGTGTGCGCTGTGCCGGTGCTGTATTGGCAGCCGGAGCGGGCGCTGCGGGTTGAACAGACTGATGCTGTGCACGAGCCGTTGGCTGCGGTGCGGGAGCTGCTGCAGTCGTTATGGCAGGTGCTGACGGCAGAGGTGGCGTTACAGGTGCGCGCTCTGGCAAACGCATCTGCGGCTGGCGCAGCTCTGGCTGACGCGGCTCAGGTGATTGCTGGTTTATATAGGTTGCAGCTTGCGTTTGGCGCTCGGGAAGACCTAACGGCAAGGCAGACGCTGGCGTGTTGCGTTCAAGGCGCGGCTCGCTGTGCTGTTCCAAGGCCGGTTCGACCCGCTGTTCGCGGGGGGGCGTCGGCCGTGTACCAAAATAGGGTTCACGCGGCTCAGCAGTGCGCGGTGTGGGCGCTTCGATGCGCGGCTCAATACGAGGCGGATCAATGCGCGTTTGGCGCGCGGCAGGAGCCGTCGCCTGCACCGGAGGCTGAACCGATGTGCGAACCTCGTGGCGTGCTTCTTGGATCAACGGCTCGGGTTCCGCAGCCTGAGTGATCTGACGAGATGCCTCAAACACAAAATATGGCGGCTGGTCGTTCAAGCGAACGTCGTCGGGCAGACCCTTCAGCAGCAGGTCGCGGAAGCTGCCAATGCCGCCCCATGCGGTACCAACCGTGCGGTCGTGACCCAAGGTGCGCACTGCGCGATCGGCGAGTGCCTCAAGTGGCACGGGCTGTCCGGCTGATCGAACGGCCGTGATTACTTCTTTGATAATGTCGCGGCGAGTTTGATCAAGGTCAGCTGCGGCTGGAAGTGCGGGCGTTGAATGCGATGCGATCGCAGCATTTTCATCCGACTCGAAACGGGCGCGACCTTCGAGCAGCAGTGCAATAAGATCAGCCTCGCGAACTTCACCATCGCTGATTGCGGTGTACGGTGCAGCGGTATAGTCGTTCGCGAAGATCACAGTCCGACGTGCATGCGCGCGCAGGCGGTGCAGCAACGGCGTGAAGTCAGCGTCGCCCGATAGAATGATGAATTCCTCGAAATAGGTGTCGTGCGAGAGATAGTCGCGCACGTCCATGACCATGCGAATGTCGGAGGAGTTCTTCAGCTGTGCGGTCAGCGGCGGGCAATCGATCACCTCAAAGCCCGCACGCAAAAAGTGGTGCCGGACAAAGGGGAACGAGTTCATGTCGGTGGAATTGTCATTCGAATTGCGGCGCGGCACGGGGTTGCCGTAGCAGCGATTCATGACGATGCGTCGCTTCAAATCCAGCGCAGGGCCGTTGGTTGGCGTGATCAGCCGTCCATTCATCAGCTCCGCAAGCCACAGAGGGGCGTCCTTGGCAAAGCGCTTTGCCGCCTCTTCGCTCTTGCGCTTGAGCGATAAGTAGATGTTGTCGTAATCGACGAACACCGTGCTCAATATTGCGCCCGGCTGCTCACGCTTCATGCTGAATGTTCCCCCGCGTTCACCGCATTCCGTACTTGATGGTGCAGTTTTCGGTGAGTCGCGTTGGAGCGGCAAGCGTAGCTGGGCCGCATCACGCCGCGAACGTCTGTTTTTGCGCGTTTTCAACAGATTGATTGGTGTCCACCGCTATGATCGAGCGTGGATAACAGGCGTGAGCAACGGCGAGTGTTGTGCAACTGCATCAGGCCGTCTTGGCGTAAAAGTGAGGCTGGTTTGCGACTGCGGTGAAGGTAGGTGTGCATCAAGCAGTTCGCATTTGTTCGGACGTTAGATTCCGTGTGGCGACCATCCGACAGGAGCCAATTTGAAGGTAGAGAACTCAAATCCAGGTGCCACAGTGCAACCGACAAGTGTCCATTCCCCGAGGCTTTCGGCCTGCTGCCAATGATTCGCGGGAACAAGGCCTTGCGGGCGTTCTCCAAGGCGTAGGTTGGAACCCAGACGATGCTGAATGATGGCGCCTGCTGCTGGTGGGGCAATGCTCAGTACGAGCGTCGCGCCCGCATACCAGTGCCATGTTTCGACGGCGTCGACGGAATGCCAGCGTGAGATCACGCCTGCGGGAAGTAGGAAATAGATGCACGTTGAAAGGGCGCGCGCGGAGCTGCCAGGCAACGTCGCGCCGTCACGGAACGTTTCGCGGTAGAAGCCTCCTTCGGGATGGGGCTTCAGATCAAGTAAGCTGACAACCTCTTCGGTGGTTAGTCCAGAGACTTCAAGTGATTTATCACCGCAATCATCAGCCACGGTTTTTGCGCTCGCGAATTTCAGCGAAGACCTGCCATGTCGGTGCGCCGGACATGCCTAGTCGCTGTTGGATAGCCGGAACATGGGCGCGTAGAAATGGATTGGTGGCAAGTTCGTCGGCGATGGTCGTCGGGACCGTCGGCTTGCCAGCCGCGCGCAATGCCTCGATCTCCGTCATGCGTTTTTGCAGCGATGGATTTTCCGGCTCGATCGTGAGCGCGAATCGGGCATTGGCGGCGGTGTACTCATGACCGCAGTAAACCGTCGTATCACCGGGGAGTGCGGCGAGCTTCTGGAGTGAGTTGAACATCATTTCGGGCGTGCCTTCGAAGACGCGGCCGCATCCGAGCGCGAACAGCGTGTCGCCAGCGAACGCAACGCCTGCCGCGGGGATGTAATAGGTGATGTGACCTAGCGTATGGCCCGGGGTCTCGATCACGTTCACATCGAAGCTGCCGAACTTGAACGTGTCGCCTTCGCAGACGGTTTTGTCGATGCCGGGCACCTTAGTCGACTCGCCCTTTGGTCCGATGATCGTGCAACCGGTTTCGGCCTTCAGTTCAGCATTGCCGCCCGTGTGGTCATGATGGTGGTGGGTGGTGAGGATGTAGTTTAGCTTCCATCCTTTTTCAGCAAGAGCGGCGCGCACGTCGTCAGCGTCGGGTGCATCGATGGAGGCGGTTGTGCCGGTCGCGGGATCGTGGACCAGAACACCGTAGTTGTCATCGAGACATGGAAAAAGGTGGATGTCGAGTTTTGCCATGGTCTTGCCTTTTGTGCCCCTTTTGTGGCTGTTGGATCGTGTTCATGTTCACTAGAGCGCTTTTCGATCCGATGGAATCGGATATGCGCTCTAGCTTATTGATTGGTCGCATTTTCGTCGACGAACCGGCATCCACTTCGTCGGAAAATGCTCTAGAATCATGAGCACGATCTAGGCTTTTGTTTTGAGCGTTTTTTTCACGCTGAACCGCTGCGCACTTCAGCTAAACACGCTCTAGCCCCGATGGGCCCGTTTGTTGTCATAGGCTTTGTCGACGATTGCGGCGTTGCTGTCGAGTGCGCAGGGTAGAGTGGCGGCCTCAACTGGCCCGCGCTACTGCCGTATTGCGCAGGGTTGGATCACATACTCCGCCGCGCTGCCGGCGCCGCTTGGCAGCTCACGGCAAGAGCCGTCAACACAGATGCGCCATGAACCCGCATCACCCCCAAGGTTGGCGAGACGCAATTCATCAAGGCGCCGCCCTTTTGGGTGATATTGCCACCAGCCGTTGATGAGGCGGGCGTCGTCGGGTGGGTCCATGCCCGCACCTGAGCCCTTGATGCGCGCGGTTTCCAATTGCAGCACGTTTTGGCCCGGTAGAATGCGCCAGTCTTCCTCCCATACCGTCTTTTCGACGGTATGGGTCCAGGCGAGTGTGAAGGCTTGTGCTGCGATCACCGTGAGCTTGCCGCTCGTTGCGAGACAGATCGGCATCCAGCTACGAGGGATGCGGCGTTGCTGTGTTCAGGTGACGGGTGCGTCGCCAATGCAGGGCAAATGCAAGTATCGCGAGACCAAAGCCGATTTCATCGGTGAGGGGAAGTGCTGCAATCAACATGCCGGCTGCGGAGGCAGCAAGGATGCGCTCCCACCAGAGCATGTGCGTGCGCAAGAAGCCGATGACGGCTGCTCCCCATAGGGCAATGGCGATTGCAACCTTGAAAATGATGTAGGCGACGGCGACCGGGTATCCGAAGGCGGCTGAGAGCGGACCGCCGTCTTGAAGCATCAGTGCCGGCGTATAGACGGCCATATATGGAATGACGAATCCAGCGGCGGCGACCTTCACCGCCTCCAAGGATATTCGGAAACCTGATTCACGCGCGATCGGTGCAGCAGCGAAGCAGGCGAGCGCGACGGGCGGAGTCAAATCGGCAAGGATGCCGAAATAGAAGACAAACATATGAGAGACGATGAGCGGTACGCCCAGATGCTCCAATGCAGGACCGGCAAGCGACGACGTGATGATGTAGTTCGGGATCGTCGGAATGCCCATACCGAGGATGATGCAGGTGATCATCGTCAGGACGAGCGACAGGAACAGGTTTTCCTTACCAACCGAGACAATGAATCCGCCGAATGTCGTGGCGACACCGGTTAGTGTCATCGTGCCGATGATAATGCCGACGATGGCGCAGGCTATGCCGACGGAAAGCGCGGTCTTGGCGCCTTCAGCAAGTCCGACGATCGAGCTCCAAATGGTTTCCCGGCCTTTGCGCATCACCATGTTGATGATGATGAGTGCGGCGATGCCCAATCCGACAATGCCGATGCCGTACTGCAAGAATGCGGCGCCGACGATGCCCAGGCCGATCCAGAAAATGTAGCGCAACACTCCTTCGGGCAGACCAAGTGCGGCCGAAGCGCCCAGGATCAAGAGCACGGTGAGGGCGAGGCCGACGGTACCGGCGAATAAAGGCGTGTATCCGGAGAACAGAAGGAAGACGAGCATGCCGAGCGGAAGGAGAAGGTGCCAGCCGTCGATGATGGCTTTCCTCGCTGAAGGGAGCTCATTCACACCAAGGCCCAGCAAGCTGCGCTTTCCTGCTTCCAGATGAACCATCCAGAAGGCGGACGCGAAGTAGAGGATGGCGGGAACAACCGCAGCTTTCACCACTTCGGAATAGGGAATATCGAGCGTCTCGGCCATGATGAAAGCGACGGCGCCCATCACCGGCGGCATGATCTGTCCACCCATGGATGCGGTCGCTTCGACGCCACCGGCGAACGCCGCGCGATAGCCGAACCGCTTCATCAGCGGAATCGTGAATTGTCCCGTCGTGACCACATTGGCGACGCCCGAACCGGAGATGGTTCCCATCATTGCCGACGAGATGACGGCGACTTTGGCTGCACCACCGCGGCTGGCGCCAACCAGACCTAGCGATACGTCAGTGAACAGCTGCACCATGCCGGCGCGCTCCAGGAAGGCGCCGAACAAAATGAAGAGGAAGATGTAGGTCGATGAGACATACGTCGGGATGCCATAGATGCCCTCGGTGCCGAATGCCATGTGGTCGATCACCTGGGAAAAATCGTAACCGCGATGATTGAGCGGGGCTGGCAGCAATTGGCCGAAGAAGCAGTAGAGCAAGAACGCGCCTGCGATGATCGGCAGCGCGGGGCCCATTAGCAAATATGTTGCGATGAAGAGTACGGCGATCGCGACCACACCGACGATGATGTCGAGATCAGTCGGGTCGCCGGAGCGCACGATGAGGTCTTTGTATTCCCACCATTGATAGATGGCGACGGCAAATCCCAATATTCCCAGAGTCCAAGCGATGACGTGCCAAAAGGTTGCCCGGTGGCGTGTGGCGGCCAGCAATGGGTAAACGAGAAGCATCAGGAAGCCGACATGGAAGGCGCGGACGATCTGGCTCGGCAGATCGACGACGTGCGCTGCCGTGGCGAGCTGGAAGAGCGAAAACATGATCGCAATCGCGAACAGAAACTTGCCTTCGAGAGTCTCTGGAAAAGACTTGGCGAGCGGGTCGTGAAGTTCCAGCTCCGATGCCTCGGCTTCGCTCATCTGACCATTCGTGGAGACGTCCGGTTTTTTATTTTCCAGGCTCATCGGCAGGGTCTCGCTGCAAGCTTTCGGGGAAGCGCCCGCATAGCGGGCGCCGTGGAGTGCGATGGGGCATGCGAACACAAACTGCAGTATATTCTAATTGAAATGGGCCGGAGCGGTGTGCTCCGGCCCTATGCACCGCCGAATTTATTTCAGCAGGCCTTTTTCCTTGTAGTAGCGTTCAGCGCCTGGATGCAGGGGAATGGGTACACCCTTGGTCGCGGTATCCAGTTGTATGCCTTTGGCGGCCTTATGGGCGGATTCCATTTCACCGAGGTTTTCAAACATCAGCTTGGTCATCTGATAGGCAACTTCATCAGACACACCGGCATGAGTGACGAGAATGTTGCGAACAGCAACTGTGTTCACCGGTTCGGTCTGACCGTCATACGTGTTGGCGGGAATTTCGGCCGAAATGAACGGCGGCCAAGCTTTTGCGCTACCTCGGGGGGAACCGCGACGACTTGGATTGGTAATGAGGTGGCGAGATCGCGGATGGAAGCGACACCCAGTCCCGCTGATTGTAATGTTGCATCGAGTTGACGGTTTTTCATCAACTCGACGGATTCTGCGAAAGGTAGATACTCCGTTTTGGAGAGGTCCTTATAGCTCATACCAACGGCTTCGAAGATGGCCCTGGCATTCAGTTCTGTGCCCGATTTGGGCGCGCCGACGGAGAGCGCTTTACCCTTGAGATCGGCGAGTGTCTTGATGCCGCTATCCTTGGAGGCAACGATCTGAATGTAGTTGGGATAGATCGCGGCGATGGCGCGTAGCTTGTCGAGTTTGTCCTTGAAGCCGGCTTCTGCATTGCCTTCCCAGGCGAGCTTGACCGAATCGCCCAATGCGAATCCGATTTCGCCTTTTCCTCGTTGCAGAAGGTTCAGGTTTTCGACGGACGCCTTGGTGGATTGAACCTGTGTGCGTGCTCCGGGAATTTTCTCGCCGTAAATCTGCGAGAGTGCCACGCCCAGCGGATAGTACACGCCGCTGGTGCCTCCGGTCAGGATGTTGATGAATGTGTCTGCCTTGGCCGATGTAATCGGAAGTGCGATGGCAGCGATGCCGACGAAGGCTGTTGCGAGTTTGGTGGTCCGTCGTGCGGACGAATGCAGCATGGTCGCTTTCTCCCAAATGCCATTTTTCGGAATACGGCTTAGAATCAGGTAAGATTCGGGCCGGGTCACAGCTTTTCCAGGCAACAAAGCCCGGGTGGGATGCATGATAGCAACCTCAAGCCGCTGGGCCATCCCCAATATCGATAATCTGTAACAAAAAGCCGTTACGTTTCCAGGGCTAATCAATTCGTATTGTAGGCTTCATGGCGTCTCGGGGCTGATTGGTTAGGGAATGTAGATCGGGTGGACTTGCGCGTTCGGCCAAAATTCCCTTGAGTGCATCGCATGCAGCAGGATGTCGCCGAGCTACGAGATTTCTATCAGAGCCGCCTCGGGCACATCGTGCGCAGGACGGTGCAGCTTCACATCCGGAAGCGCTGGGCGTCGGCAAAAGGCGAAACGCTGGTGGGGCTTGGCTTCGCGACGCCATTTCTATCCGGACTGCGGGTTGGTGCAGGGCATGTTGCAGCGTTGATGCCTGCGGGGCAGGGTGCGCTCGTTTGGCCGCGCCAAGGTGGGGTGATGACTGTGCTGGCGGAGGAAGACAAGCTTCCTCTGCCTGATGCCTGCGTCGACAAACTACTGGCAGTACATTGTTTGGAGCATGCTGAACGTGTCAGGCCAATGCTGCGCGAGATGTGGCGCGTTCTGGCTCCGCAGGGCAGTCTCATCATGATCGTTCCGAACCGCCGCGGGCTGTGGGCGCGGATCGATACGACGCCGTTCGGGCAAGGGCAGCCCTACAGCCGACGGCAGCTTGAGAAGCTGCTTGTCGATGCTCTTTTGACACCGGTGGATTGGACGAGTGCGCTTTATGCACCGCCGTTCGACCGCCGGATTGTGGTGCGCACGTCGGGAGCCTTCGAGAAGCTTGGTGCGCGATTTACACCGGGCTTTGCCGGTGTGGTGATCGTCGAAGCCAAGAAAGATATCGAAGCACGGATAGGCAAGCTTGCCCGCATGCCGGTTGCCGTCGAGGTTGCGACCGTGAAGGGGAGATAGCAAAAGCCGACTGCCGTTGGGCTATGTGCTGGGCTCAATACTTGCGCTTCAGGAGAAACACGGCCTTCTCGCCGAGCAGGTTTTGCAACCAGATCGACTGTTTGATGCCAAGCCTCTTGCCGCGAGCATTGAAGGAGAAGGCGTCTTCCACTTCCGCATCGACGACTTTGACGAGATCTGCGAAATCGCGGATCGTGCACAGGTGAGCGTTGGGCGTCTCATACCAGGTTTCGGGCAGGTTCTCAGTCACCGGCATGCGACCGCCCAGAAAGAGACCGCCGCGGATCTTCCAGTGACCGAAGTTGGGAAATGAAACAATGGCGCGGCGGCCAATACGCAGCAAGTTTTCAAGAACTGTTTTTGGAAGGCGCGTCGCCTGGATCGTGAGACTGAGAATGGCGTAGTCGAAGGCGTCGTTTGGATAGTCGGCAAGGTCACGGTCCGCGTCACCTTGAATGACGGAAAGGCCGCGAGCAACACAGGCGTTGACCTTTTCGCGCGACAGCTCGATACCGCGTGCGTCGACGGCTTTGTGATTGGCGAGCAAATCGAGCAGCGCACCGTCGCCGCAGCCAACGTCGAGCACGCGCGAGCCCGTTGCCACCATTTCGGCAATGAGCAGGTGATCGGGGCGCAGGTTGGTGGTGGTGGGGCTTAGTTCGGTCATGCCGGCACGTTCCTTATCAGTGCTCATGCCTTGTCGGTGCTCATATCTCATTTCGTGATTACAGCTTCAGGCCCCTATGCAGGGCAGCAGCCTTCACGAAGCCTTCGACGGTGGCGAAGAACTCCGGCTCATGGAGCAAGAACGCGTCGTGACCTTTGTTGCTGTCGATTTCGACGAACGAAACGTTAGCGGCGACCGCATTGAGGGCCTGCACAATCTCGCGACTTTCGCGGGTGGGATAGAGCCAATCGGATGTAAAGGACACGACGAGGAACCGCGTTTTGGTTCCAACGAATGCATTGGCCAGCACGTTGCCGTGTGCAGCGGCAATATCGAAATAATCCATTGCTCGGGTGATGTAGAGATAGGCATTTGCATCGAAGCGGTCGACGAACGTCGAGCCTTGATGGCGCAGGTAGCTTTCGACTTGGAAGTCGGCGTCGAAGGAGAATGTGCGCTCATTGCGGTTTTGAAGATTTCGTCCAAACTTCTGATGCAGGGCATCTTCGGAAAGATAAGTGATGTGAGCGGCCATGCGGGCGACGGCGAGACCTTTGGTGGGGACGCATCCCTCGCGCAAGTAGTCGCCTCTGCACCATTCGGGATCGGCCATCACGGCTTGGCGGCCGACCTCGTGGAAGGCAATGTTCTGGGATGAGTGACGCGGCGCCGTAGCTATTGGCATTGCCGCAAAACACCGCTGCTTGTGGTTGACGGCCCAGTCGAGCACCTGCATTCCGCCCATCGAGCCACCGATTACGGCGAAGAGCTGGTCGATGCCGAAATGGTCGATGAGTCGCACTTGGGCGTTGACCATGTCGGAGATGGTGATGACGGGGAAATCGAGCCCGTAAGGCCGCCCGGTATTCGGATTGAGTGAGGCTGGCCCAGTGGTGCCCATGCAGCCGCCAAGGATGTTGGCGCAAATGACGAAATATTTGTTGGTGTCGATGGGCTTTTCAGGACCGAGCAGCGTCTCCCACCAGCCAGGTTTCTTCGTTACGGGATTGGTGCCGATGACATATTGATCGCCAGTCAGAGCATGGCAGACGAGGACGGCATTGGATTTCTCGGCGTTGAGTTCGCCCCACGTCTCGTAGGCGACCTGAAATTCGCCGAGTTGCTGGCCGCTTTCGAGGGCCAAAGGCGTGCCCGTGAACCGCACGACCTTGCTCGACGGAAGCCAAGCTTCCTTCAGGCGCACGGGTGGCGTCGTTGCATCGAATGCCACGGCCGTAGCAACAGGTGGCGTTATGTCATTGCCGGACTTCATCATCTCGTTCACGCCCAGCCTCCAAACTAACGTGAGGTGCGGAATGAGCCAATGAGACGGACAACAAAAAAGACCGCCTCAAGGCCCCGCGCTCTTGTTTTGGCCGGGTCAACCGAGGATCGGTCTGCCAGGCCTTTTAGCGAGTTGTTTAACGTGGCTGCAAGCCGGCCGGCCAAATCACCACGATTTTTCAGATCGTTAATTATCGGACTGAACGAGCCCAGGTCAAGTGTCTAGCGTTATGCACCGTGATTTGCTGGGGGTGGGGAGAGCCTATGAATTCGGTTGCACCTCGTCTAAGACTGCGGCGCCGTCCATATCCAATGTCGACAAGCGAAATCATTCGTACTCCCCATGACATCATCTGCTCCCCGTCCCAAGCCCGGAATTCTCGAAATCGAGGCCTATGTGCCCGGTGAGAGTAAGCTGCCGTCCGGCATCAAGCCGGCCAAGTTATCATCCAATGAGACGCCGCTGGGGCCATCGCCCAAAGCGATCGAAGCTTATGCGGCGGCAGTGGGACAGCTGGAGCGCTATCCGGATGGTCAGGCGAGTGCTCTGCGGGCGGCGATCGCTCAGCGATATGGGCTCGATGCCGGTCGGATCGTGTGCGGGGCTGGCTCGGATGAAATCCTGACGATGCTGGCGCACGCCTATCTGGGGCCGGGCGATGAGGCCATCTACACCGAGCACGGCTTCCTCGTTTATCGCATCGCCATTCTCGCCAACGGCGCTCATCCGATCGTTGCGCCTGAGCAGAATCTCAAGACCGATGTGGATGCGATCCTCGCGCGTGTTTCGGCAAAAACGCGGATGGTGTTCCTTGCCAATCCGAATAACCCGACGGGCACTTATATTCCCATTGATGAGGTGCGACGGCTGCGTGCCGGCTTGCGCTCCGACATTCTGTTGGTGCTTGACGGCGCATATGCGGAATATGTGCAGCGCAACGACTATGAAGCGGGCATGGAGCTGGTTTCAACGACCAACAACACTGTGATGACGCGGACGTTTTCGAAGATCCATGGTCTGGCATCGCTGCGCGTTGGTTGGGGGTACTGCCCGGCGGAAGTGGCGGACGTGCTCAATCGTATCAGGGGGCCGTTCAACCTTTCGAGCGCTGCTATCGCTGCGGGCGCAGCTGCGATCGCCGATACGGCACATATGGAAAAGGCGGTGGCGCATAATTCCAGATGGCTGCCGTGGCTCGAAGCTGAGATCGGCAAGCTTGGCCTTCCTGTAACGCCTTCGGTTGCAAACTTCATTCTTATCCATTTTTCCAATGATGCCGGGCGCACAGCCAAAGATGCGGATGCGTTCTTAAAGTCCAAGGGCATTATTCTGCGTATGGTCGGCAGCTATGGGCTTGGGCATTGCCTGCGCATGACGGTTGGCACTGAGGATGAAAATCGCCGCGTCGTATCGGCACTTGCAGAGTTCGTGGGGGCGGGGAACTGATGGTTGATGCAACCCAGCCGATGTTCAAGCGGCTTGCACTGATCGGCATCGGGCTGATCGGCTCGTCGATCTGCCATGCTGCGCGCCGGCATGGTGGGTTGGTAGGCGAGATCGTCGGGTCGTCGGCGACGGCCAAGACGCGCGAGACTGCATTGAAGTTGGGGCTGGTCGATCACGTCTATGCAACTGCAGCAGAAGCGGTTCGCGGAGCTGACCTCGTTATCTTGTGTACGCCGGTTGGCGTTTGCGGGCGGATTGCCAAGGAGATTGGGCTACATCTCGAAGCTGGAGCGATTGTTTCAGATGTCGGGTCGGTCAAGGCATCGATCGTTGCCGACATGGGGCCGCACTTGCCTGCGAGTGTGAATTTCGTGCCGGGCCATCCCATTGCCGGAACGGAGCGCTCGGGGCCTGAATCGGGTTTTGCCGAGCTGTTCGATAGCCGCTGGTGCATCCTCACGCCTCCTGAGGGGACGTCGAGCGCGGCGACCGACAAGTTGGCCCTTTTTTGGGGTGCACTTGGCTCCAATGTCGAGGTCATGACGCCGGAGCATCACGATCTGGTGCTCGCGATCACGTCGCATCTGCCGCATCTCATTGCCTTCAACATCGTCAACACGGCCGAGCATCTGCAGCGCGTTACCGACTCTGAAGTCATAAAATTTTCCGCCGGTGGCTTTCGCGATTTCACGCGCATTGCGGCGTCCGATCCGACCATGTGGCGCGATGTGTTCCTCAACAACAAGGACGCAGTCCTGCACATGCTGATGCGCTTTGGTGAGGGTATTTCAGCATTGAGATCGCGATCGAGGCGGGAGATGGAGATACGCTTTACCGGCTGTTCGATAAGGCTCGTGTCATTCGCCGTGATA
>AERA01024940.1_pt1 | contig 12996 bp, 11 predicted proteins | sample 267968 | NCBI WGS metagenome assembly AERA01 (sample SAMN02954363, study PRJNA61401) | activated sludge metagenome | biome: terrestrial; feature: wastewater treatment plant; material: activated biomass; isolation source: activated biomass of an industrial wastewater treatment plant | reverse complement strand
CCTAATCTTTATCTTTGCCCAAATTCAAACTGGATTCCCCTGCATGGAAGAATTATCAAAGCGTTACAGCCCTGCCGATATTGAGGATAAATGGTACCAGCACTGGAAGAATGCCGGGCATTTTCACGGTGAACCGGACGATCGGGAACCATTTAGCATCGTTATCCCGCCACCGAATGTGACCGGCCAGTTGCACATGGGGCATATCCTGAATAACACCATCCAGGATATCCTGGCCCGCCGCGCACGGCAGGAAGGGAAAAATGTGAGTTGGGTGCCCGGCACGGATCATGCCAGCATCGCGACAGAGGCCAAGGTGGTGCATATGTTGCGCGAGAAAGGGATCCGGAAATCCGATCTGACCCGGGAGGAATTCCTGAAGCATGCCTGGGAATGGACCGACAAGTACGGCGGGATCATCCTGCATCAATTACATCGACTTGGCGCTTCCTGTGATTGGGAGCGCACCGCATTTACACTGGATGAGCCGCGCTCTGAAGCTGTATTTGACGTTTTCATCGACCTCTATAAAAAAGGGAAGATCTATCGCGGACAACGTATGGTCAACTGGGATCCGGCTGCGCAAACAGTATTGTCCAATGAGGAGGTGATCTACGAAGAGGAGAAATCAACCTTGTACAAAGTCAGGTATCAAATTGCCGGCACTTCTGATAAATGGATCACCATTGCCACCACGCGACCTGAAACCATCCTGGGCGATACCGCCATTGCTGTGCATCCCGATGACGATCGATATAAACTATTGCAAGGCAAGAAGGCGATCGTCCCATTGATCAACAGGGAGATCCCGATTATCGCCGACACCTATGTCGAGCGCGAATTCGGTACCGGCGCGTTGAAGGTCACACCGGCGCATGACGTCAATGATTATGAGATCGGATTACGCCATCAACTGGAAGTGATCGATGTCCTGAATCCGGACGGTTCGATGAGTGAAGCTGCACAACTCTTTGTCGGGCTGGACAGAGATAAAGCCCGCAAGCTGATGTTTGAGGCGCTTGAAGAAAAGGGACATATCGTGGGGACGGAAGAGCTTGTGCACGCGGTAGGTCGATCGGAACGAACACGTGTGGTCGTGGAGCCCAGACTTTCCCTGCAGTGGTTTGTCGATATGAAAGCCATTGCCGAACCAGCCTTGAAGGCTGTGATGGAGGGCGAGATCCGATTCTATCCGGATAATCTGAAGAATACATATCGTCACTGGATGGAAAACATCCGGGACTGGTGCATCTCCCGGCAGCTTTGGTGGGGTCATCAGATCCCGGCCTATTATCTCAGGGGACAGGAAAATGAATTGGTGTTTGTCGCCAGGACAAAGGATGAAGCTCTTGCGCAAGCCAGGGAAAAAACGGGTAATCCATCATTAACGGCAGATGATCTCGTGCAGGACCAGGATGTACTGGATACCTGGTTTTCCTCCTGGTTATGGCCCATCAGCGTATTTGATGGGTGGAAGAACAGCAAGGATTTTCAATATTACTACCCGACAAGTGTGTTGGTCACCGGGTGGGATATTATTTTCCTCTGGGTGGCGCGGATGATCATGGCGGGGTATGAGTGGAAAGGGGAGAAACCTTTCGACGCGGTGTATTTCACCGGCATGGTGCGCGACAAGCAGCGGAGAAAGATGAGCAAACAACTCGGCAACAGCCCGGATGCCCTGGGCTTGATTGATCAGTTTGGCGCGGACGGCGTTCGCTACGGCATTATGGCTTCAGCGCCGGCAGGTGGGGATATCCTCTTCGATGAAAAGTTGTGTGAACTGGGTCGCAATTTCTGCAATAAACTCTGGAATGCGTTGCGCCTGGTCAAGTCATGGACTGTCGATGAAACGTTGAAACAGGAAGATGGTCGTTCACTTGCGGTTCGCTGGATGACCAGTCGATTGCACCAGGTCGACGCCGATCTGCGGGAGAAATATCAGCAGTATCGTTTGTCTGAGGGCGTGACCTCGCTATATTCATTCATCTGGGATGATTTCTGCAGTATTTTCCTGGAGATCCAGAAGCCGGAATTTGGTGGATCACTGGATGCGCAGAGTTACGCGGACACTATTCGGTTGTTTGAACAGATTTGTGTGGTCTTGCATCCCTTTATGCCGTTTATCACGGAAGAGATCTGGCACCAGTTAAAAGAAAGGGCGCCCGGAGACGATTGTATGACGTCAAGGGTGGCCAGGGAAGCTGGTGCAGTTGACCGACCATTGAACCGGATGATGGACCATGTTCTTTCGGTGAAGTCGTCCGTGATGGAGTTGCGTAATCAATACCAGCTTTCTCCAAAGGAAACGATGGTCCTGGTGTATCCATCAGATCCCGTGCTGAATGAATTATGGAATACGCCTGGCACTGAGTTCATGCTCTTTAAATTGGCCAATGCCACCTGTGCGGAAGGCGTCGGATCGGGTGTTTCGTTCCTGGCCGACAAATACCAGTATCATGCGGCGCTCAATATCGAAATTGACAAGGATGCCGAACTCGCGCGTATGAAAGAAGAACTCGAATATTATCGGGGCTTTGTGGCGAGCGTTGATAAGAAATTGAGCAATGAAAAGTTTGTGGCCAATGCGAAGGCGGATGTTGTCGAGAAAGAACGGCAAAAGAAAGCCGATGGCGAGACCAAGATTGAACAGCTTCTCCAAAGCATTGCAGAACTGAGCTAATATGGCTATTCAACATCAGCATGGATTCATCAAGTGTCGATGGCCTTTGGTTACTTTTTTCGTTTTAGTTTTTAGTTTCATGATAGGGACTTTAGAGGCCCAATATGTGATCAAGGCATTGCCCCGCTGGATGGTCAGCGCGCATGGTGAATTACTTTTTCCACAAGATGAGATCACGCGTTTTGTGGACGGCACCAAAGTGGCTTACCATGTCGAAGTTCAATATCGCGTCAAATACAATAAACCTTTCCTGGCCGGTTTGTACTGGGGTGAAATGGGATTGAGCAAATACGCCTTCAATTATGTGCAAAGCGGAAACGACGGTGATATCCGGATCCGGGAGCGCGCCAATACGCGGCGAATGGAGTTTGGATTCACTGCGGGATTTTACCCGGAGGTCAACTGGCTGATACAGCCGTATGTGCAGGGCCGGTTTGGGCTGGCATTATTCCAGAGTTCTTCCATTCTCAAGGATCGGGATGAACAGGAAATCATTGAACGGATTTCCGAAGCCCGCCAGACAGTGCCCGCATACGGTATCGATATGGGCGTGCATATTGTACCCAATATCTGGTTTGTGCGCATCGATGCCAGGGTCGGCTACCGGTTCAATCCCAGTGCAACCTACCTGGCGTTGGACGAGGAGAATAAAGGCACGACAGGTTTTCCAATTGATTATTTTAAATCGTACACTTCTTCCGGCCAATGGTTGAAATGCTCGCTCGGCGTGTCCTATCTTTTCTGAGCTATAGCACAACACGGACGCGATAGAATAGTCTCACTACTTTTGACCCATGAAACCGGATGTGGACCAGGAATGGGAAGGCGATGATGAACTGTATGAGCATCACCGGTTTTTGGCGCCTGCCGGGTTGACACCGGTGCGGATCGACAAGTATATCCAGATCAAACTTGACGGGATTTCGCGCAACCGGATCCAGAATGGCATTCGGGCCGGCTCCGTATTGGTTGACGATGCACCGGTAAAGCCCAATTACAAGCTCAAGCCGGGTGAGACGATCACGATTTTACTGCCCAAACCACCGGCGGATGATGCACCGGTAGCGCCTGAGAATATACCGCTTGATATTTGTTATGAGGATGATGATCTGATGGTGGTCAATAAGCCTGCCGGCATGGTTGTTCATCCCGGCGTTGGGAATCATTCCGGAACGCTGGTCAATGCGCTGGCGTGGCATTTGCAACAATCGGATTTGCCCGTGATGCCCGGCAATACAGCTGACCGGCCAGGGCTTGTGCACCGGATCGACAAGGATACCTCGGGCCTGATCCTGATCGCCAAGAATGATTATGCGATGACCCACCTGGCCAAACAGTTTTTCAATCACACCGTCACCAGAGCCTATCACGCCATCGTGTGGGGTGTACCCGAACCTTCAAAAGGAACTATTCATGCCTTCATTGGTCGGGATCCGAAAAACCGGCAACGCATGACGATTTTTGAGGAGGGAGAGGCAGGCAAGGATGCGATCACGCATTACGAAACTATTGAAGATCTGTATTACGTGAGCCTTGTCCGGTGCCAGCTGGAAACCGGCCGTACACACCAGATCCGCGTGCATATGCGTCATATCGGGCATCCGTTGTTTAATGATGAACGCTATGGTGGCGACCGGATATGTAAGGGGACTGTGCACGCCCGGTTTAAACAGTTTGTTGAAAAATGTTTTGCAGCTTGTCCGCGCCAGGCGCTTCACGCGCGCACATTGGGTTTCGAACATCCCGTGTCCGGAAAGCGTTTGTACTTCGAATCCGAATTACCTGAGGATATGAACCGTGTGATCCAATTGTGGCGGGAATATCTTGATAACCGAAAATCACAAGCCTGATGAAAAACGGTTCCGCCTCCATGCTTGCATCCCTCGCACCGCTGCAACATTCGTTGTTATCGTTTCCGGCATCCTGGCGGGAGGCGGTGCGTAAAGCCGAGGCAAAGAATCCATGGTTTCTGCCGGAATTCAGTGATTACGCGTTGCACGCCATCGTCAATGATTTCCTGGATCCGGAAAAGTTTGATGGGTGGTTGTCATCGTATTCACATTCGGTGGATAAACCGAAAGCGATAGGATTGATTCTCGCCGGGAATATTCCGATGGTTGGATTTCATGACTTGTTTTGCGTGCTGGCATCGGGGCATAATGCTGTGTTGAAGCTCAGTGACAAGGATGATGTGTTCATCCCGTATATCCTGGACGAATGGAAAACATTTTGGCCTGAGATATCACAGCGAATCCGCATCGTAGACAAGTTGAATGGAATGGATGCAGTGATTGCGACCGGGACGAATAATACTGCGCGGTATTTTGAGTATTATTTCAGGGACTACCCCAGGATACTGCGCAAGAACAGGAATGGAATTGGGGTGCTGACCGGAATGGAGTCGGATGAAACCATTCAACAATTTCTGTCGGATGTTTTTTTATTCTTTGGCCTGGGTTGTCGGAATGTGTCCAAAGTATATGTGCCTGAAGGGTATGATTTTGAAGCCTGGGAAAAATATATGCAGCCCTGGACGCATCTCGCCGACCATGCCAAATACCGGCACAACCTGGATTACAACCTGGCGATTTACATGATCAATCATATCCGGCATAAGCAGTTGGGGCCGCTGGTGATCAAGGAAGATGATGCGATTGCGTCGCGGATCGGGTGCCTCTATTTTGAATATTATAAACAACCGGAAACATTAGCAGAACAATTGAATCCTCACCGTGATGAAATTCAGTGCATCGTGACAGAAACGGAATGGACTACATGGGATGTGGTCAGACCCAGTCAGAGCCAGCGGCCATTGTTGCATCAGTATGCCGACGGTGTGGACACCATGAATTTCCTGTTGAATCTTTAAGGGATGGCAGAACGACTCACCAAGAAGCAGAAGGCGGAAGCCATCGCGAAAATTCTGGATGAACTTTACCCGGAGGTGCCCATCCCGCTGGAACACGAGGATGCCTACACATTGCTGGTCGCCGTCATCCTCTCGGCCCGTTGTACGGATGCCCGGGTGAATCAGATCACGCCTATCCTGTTTAGCGAAGCGGATGATCCCAAAGCGATGGTCAAATTAGGCGTGGACCGGATCAGGCAGATCATTCAGCCCTGCGGGCTATCGCCGGCCAAGTCGAAGAATATCCATGAAATGTCATCCATTCTTCTTGAAAAACACGGTGGCCAGGTGCCGGATAATTTTGAAGACCTCGAAGCTTTGCCGGGTGTGGGCCATAAAACGGCATCCGTGGTGATGAGCCAGGCATTTGGCGTACCGGCATTTCCGGTTGATACGCACATTCACCGGCTGGCATTTCGCTGGGGTTTAAGCAATGGAAAATCGGTGGAGCAAACCGAAAAGGACCTGAAACATCTCTTTCCGGAAAACACCTGGAATAAGTTGCACCTGCAGATCATTTATTACGGCCGGGAGTATTGTCCGGCGCGTGGCCATGATCCCGCCACATGCAGGATATGTAGTCAGTATGGTCGGAAAAATATCTAGATCAGAAAGGTAGCCCGACGGCGAATTGCGGTTCAAGACCACCCGGAAACTTTTTCAACTCGTTGACCAGCCAGCGGGATGACTTTCCAGGTTCGTATTCAACAGGGTAGGGGTTGTGCAGTTTATACCCCATATCAAATCGAAGCAGGAAAAAATCAAGATCAAGCCGAACTCCGACTCCATACCCGATGGCCAGCTCTTTATAAAAATCCCACGTCAGCCCTGCGCCATCCCGCGGATCCCCTTCGCGCAAGGACCATACATTGGCGGCATCAAGAAAAATCGCGGAATCAAATAGCCAGAAGAGTGGGAATTGAACTTCCAGCGACAGGTCGATCTTGAAGTCACCGGTCTGGAAAAAAGGAACCCTGGAATCCGGATCAACCGTGGGATCGATATAGGATCCCGGACCGAGTTGCCGGATACGCCATGCCCGGTTACTGACCGCGCCGCCTACATGGAATTGCTTGAGGTAAGGTACCTGTTTGGTGTAGCCGCCAAAGGGGTGCACGATGCCCATATTGATCTTGGTGGCCAGGACCATTTGCCGGCCAATGTCTTTTTTATACCGGAAATCAACTTCGGCTTTCGCAAAATGGGAAAAGGTGATCCGGGTATCATCCCCTTCACTGATCGGCCCGAATCCAAAAGCAAGATGCCTGTCTTCGAATTTATTCACCAGGCTGTTCAGCAGGAAGACTTCAAATCCGGAAAGTTCCACGTTGTGGATCCATTCAAACAGACCGGAACGCAATGAGCCATCCGATTTGGACTGGTATAGGTAATTCCTGAAAAGGAAGCCGGTGAATAATTGTTTTTTAAAACCTTCCGCGAGGATCCGGTTCTGGTTCAGGATTTCCTGGAAACTCGAATCCGCGTCAGGAACAAAGAGATCAATCCCGAATCGATCAATCGTAATACTCTTGCGTGTGTTGGGCTGAATGTCATAATTCAGGTTGGACACCAGGGTATAGTATTGATACAGGTTGCTGACATCCACAAAATTGTAACCCAGTGTCAATCGGGTAGCGGCATCTTCCCGGAGCCATTGCCCCATCCGGTTACCGATCAGGCTACGTTCTTTTCCCGGACGTTTGTGGCCCAGGATATGATAGATCCGGAATGGATCCAGGAATCGCGGGAACGATACACTGGTATTGATGCCCAGGTTAAAACTGTTCAGTAATTCTCCCCGGTTCTCCGAATCCCGGTCGAAAAAAATTGAATTCGAATCCAGTCTCCAGGTTCAGGTTCAGGACTTCCGCGCCACGGAATGTATTGAGGTCCCGGTAATTGACACTCAGGGCTGTACCCAGGAGCGATCGTCGCTGCAAGGCTGCAAGGTTGGAATAATTCAGTTCGATATTCCCCTCGAACGGGATCTTCAAATTCCGGCTGAGTTGAAAAGTATAGTCGATCAACGAGCTGTCGCCATCAACAGTATTCACTGCACCATTTCCGTTGACAAAGCGAATGATCTCCATCCTGGATAATCCTCTGAATGTTTGATTGTAATTGTCAAGTTGTGTCAGTTCGCCTGGCCGCAGGAATATTTTGTCATCAAAAACTTCAGGTTTGATGGTGAAGACAGGCTCGTCGGGGAGTTTGTAGAGGATCTCGTTGACGGTCGTATCAAAGAGCGTTGGATTGCGGGCGTTGTCGTAATCTGTATAGAGTGTGACCGAGCCGACATAATATTGTTGATGAAAAGTGGAATCCGTTGGATTGCGCAGTCGTAGAAAGCCTTTGGATCGGGTGCCGCTGGTGTCGACTTCCATCGCGGAAAAATTGGTTTCATCGATCAGCGCGTATCCATTGTTTTGCAGGATCCGGGTAAGTCGGCTCACTTCGGCTCGGTATAATTCAATATCCAGCGCGCTGCCATGTGGCCATTTTGTGTCGTGCCGATGTTGATCAAGTAAAGTTTGAATGGAGGAATCCTGGGCAACGACCAGAACAGAGTCGAGGATCAGGCGAGGGCCTGCATCCACCGTATAGGTCACATAGGCCTCCTTGTCCTGGATCTTTGTTTTATAACTTGCAGAAGCGAACCGGTATCCCCGCAGCCCCATATATTTCTCAAAATCTTCTGTCGTCGTTTGGGCCTTTGTGGAATCATAGATTTCCGGCTTGCTCCGTTGCAGTCGCTCCCTGAACTTGTCCTCCTTCCACTCCGGGTTGTCGGGATCCTTTTTCATTTTCTTCTGCATCCGGTAATAGAAGTTGTGTCGTGGAAGCCCGAAAATGGTCGTTGGCGTTTCTTTTTGCCGGTAGAGATTATTCAGGTTTTCCTGCAGATCGGATTTATTGGGTACCGGGTAGTCGGAAATGATCCGTAAATTATTATCGTAGAGAAAGGCCTGGTCGTCGGCCAGATATTTTTTATTAAGATTGCAGGACGTTAACAGCAGCCCACCGAGCATGCAAACCGCCAGGAAAAGGCGGGGCTTGCAGGAAGATGAATATGTATGCATGGAATCATTGTCCAAATCCCGGGTCAAACTCATACTGTCCCTTCAACATAAAAAGTTCAGGCTAAAGTATAATAAATTCATAGTCGAGGGCCTGAAAATCATCCAGGAGCTCATCCGGGAGCGTCCAATGCTGATTGAAGAGATCCTCGTATCCAACCCGGATCTTATCGACCAGATGCCAAACGATTTCCCCAGGCAAAGCATTGTGTCAATCTCGCCACGGGAAATGCATCAAATGAGCCAGATGACCACGCCTCCGGGAATTATGGCTATTTGCACCCTGCCGGATGAAGCGCCCGCACCGGTCAGTTTTGATGACAAGAAGGTGATCTACCTGGATGCTATTCGCGATCCGGGAAACCTGGGGACAATTCTCAGGATTGCAGATTGGTTTGGAATGGATTGGGTGCTGCTTTCACCGGATTGTGTGGACATTTACAATCACAAAGTGCTCCAATCGGCCATGGGCAGCGCGCTCCGGATACGATGGAGTATCATGACCGCGGAAGAGCTCAAGGCCTTGAAAAATGTGAATATCATGCTGGCCGATACAGGCGGAAAGCCTTTGCATCAGTCATCTCCTCCTGGGTCTGGTATTTTGGTCCTGGGGAATGAATCCCGGGGCGTGTCCAAAACTTTTGCTGCTAGTATGGCCAATACATTCGCGATATCGGGTGAACACAGCCACGGCGCGGAGAGTCTGAATGTAGCCATAGCAGCAGCAGTGATGATCGCGTGGTGGACGAAATGCGTTTAATGAGTGAATTGTGAATGGTCAATTGTGAATGGCGGAAATTAAATCGCCGATTTAATTTCAATTTATGCCAACTGCCAACTTCTCTTTAGATGCCAGATACCAGATACCAGATGCCAGATGCCAGAGGTGAGATGCCAGATGCCAGATATTCCGATTACCTCATTCCCAAATTCTAGCAATTCCCAAATTCAACCAACTCTCAAATTCAACTAATTCCCAAATTCAACAAATTCCCAAATTCAACCAACTCCCAAATTCAACTAATTCCCCAATTCAACTAATTCCCGTCTTCAACCTTGCTCTGTACCCAATTCAGAATGCCGGGTAAATCTTCAGGATGGAACTCATTCCACTCTCCCTGGTGTCGATACCAGGTCAGTTGTCGCTTGGCATACCGTCGGGTGGCTTGCTGTATTTGTGGAATGGCATTTTCCAGGGACAGGCTGCCTTCAATGACCTCGAATAATTCTTTATACCCAAGTGTCTGCAAGGCTTTGAGGTGGCGGTGCGGGTAAAGCGTTTTCGCTTCTTCCATCCAGCCCTGGTCCATCATGTCGAGTACGCGTTGGTTGATTCGCGCGTACAAATCCTCACGTGAACGGGTGAGCAGGATGGGGAGAAATTGAAAGGGCAAGGGTTGATCCTTCCCTTTTCGAAAAGAACTGTAAGGTTGACCCGTGTGCGTGGAAACGGCAATGGCCCGGATCAATCGTGCGGGATTATGTTGATCAACGAAATTCAAATAGTCCGGATCCACCTTGGCCAGTTTTTGGAGCAATACGTCACGACCTTCCGTTTGATAAATCGTAGTCCATTTTTCAATGAGTTCAAATGGAATTTCAGGTATATCATCCAGCCCGCCGGTAATTGCTTTCAGGTACAGCCCGGTGCCCCCGGTGACAATGACAACCTTGTGTTTTATAAACAGCTCGGCCAGGAGGTTTTCCACCTCAGTCTTGAAATGTCCGACCGAATAATGATCATGAATAGACACGTGGCCGATGAGATGATGGGGTACGGAATGCAATTCAGCTTCTGACGGACGCCCCACACCGATCGCCATTTCGCGGTAGACCTGTCGGGAATCGGCATTGATGATCACGGTTTGAAAATGTTGTGCCAATGCAATCGCCACGCGGGTTTTCCCCACGGCTGTCGGGCCGCCAATGGCGATCAGGATGGGCTTTGCACTATCTTTGGGCATCTCCGTTCAAGCAGGTTTGCAAATTATGGCTTATTGGATAATCTGGCTTTGGGCCCGCATTTTTCTGCGTTTGTACTTTCGGCGTACACTGGTATATGGCCTGGATCGTGTACCGCCAACGGGACCGCTGATCCTCGCGGCGAATCATCCGAGCGCATTCCTGGAGGCCAGTGTATTGGCTACAGTATTGAATCGGGATCTGTATTTCCTGGTGCGGGGCGACATGTTCCACAAGCGGTTTATGTGGCTGTTCAAATGGACACACCAGATCCCGATCTTCCGGCAGAAGGATGGCATCCAGAATCTGCGGAAAAATGCATCGAGTTTTGATCTGACCTATCAATACCTGGGCGAAGGGAAAGCGGTACTCATTTTTCCGGAAGCCAAAACCATTCTGGAGAAAAAAATGCGCCCCATCCAGCGAGGTACTGCGCATTTGGCATTCGGCACATTGCCCTATATCAAGGACGGTTCCGCACTGAAAGTGCAGCCGGTTGGCGTCAATTTCACCGAACCCCGAATGGCGGGTACCGAAGTGGTTGTGGATTTTGGCGAACCCTTTACAGTCAACCTCGCCACACGGGAAGATCGCATAGCCATTGAGCAGTTTACACAGACGCTCAGCGAACGAATGAGTCCATTGATCGTTCAGGTCCACGACCAGGGCTATGAGCACCATTATGAGATACTCGCCTCGGTGTATTTCGCCTTTCTATTTGCAAGGAAAAGAAGCAAAGCGGATGTGCCGAAGGATTTGCACGCGATCAGCGAAATCATGAACGACCGCGGTCGAAACCCGGCATTGGTGCATCAAGTCCATGAATATTGGCATCAGCTCAAGGCAAAGGGCTTGAAAGACGCGCTGTACTTTCCGGCGATGTTGACCAGGTCCCGGTTGGTGCTGGGTATTGAGTTGGTGATCAAAGCATTCTGGATCCTTGCCGGTGGCTGGATCTGGCTACTACTGAAATCCTTCATTTTTGGAAAGATCCGGACAGCTACTTTTCAAGCGCCAACGGCTGTTGGTGCCGCAATGGTCGTGTATGTCTTGATCTCGTTGATCCTGCTGTTGGTCTTGCTGATCACCTCGTGGCCGATCTGGATTTTGCCCGCATGGTGGCTCGTGCTGATGACAGGTTTGTTGGTCCGGTCACCCTGGACGGTGATCTGGAGATCGCTATTCTTAAGCGGCAGGCTGAAACGAAAAATGAAGAAGGAAATAGTGTACTTCAAAACTGAGCTCGAAAAAGAATTGGCCTGACGATCATGTCGATAGCACAAATGGATTCAATACGAATATGAACTCGACCAGCATCACATCCCGTTTATTTTTTAGTTTTTACTTTTTAGTTGCCTTTGCTGCATTTTCCTGTACCTCCAATTCCACTGAAATGAAACCTCCGGCCTATACACTGGTCATCCACGGCGGTGCAGGCGTCATCACCCGTGAATCGATGAGTCAGGAAGCAGAAATGGCCTACCGTGCAGCCATGGATTCCGCACTGACGATCGGGCAGCATATCCTTGCGGATGGCGGCACCAGCCTGGATGCTGTGGAAGCGGTTGTTGCCTGGATGGAAGACAATCCGCTGTTTAACGCCGGCAAGGGCGCGGTTTTTACTTATGAAGGCGCGAATGAACTGGATGCGTCCATCATGGATGGGAAAAATCTGATGGCAGGTGCAGTTGCCGGTGTGAAGAATGTAAAGCATCCTGTTCAGTTGGCCCGGCGGGTGATGGAGCATTCCGATCATGTGATGCTGTCGGGTGAAGGCGCCCAACAGTTTGCTGTCGAACAAGGACTTGATATGGTGGATTCCTCCTGGTTTTTTACCCAGCGACGATGGGATGCACATCTGAAGGCGTTGGAATCAGAAAAAACCACACCGGATCAGAAGCATGGAACCGTCGGCGCGGTTGCGCTTGATCAATTCGGGAATCTCGCTGCGGCGACCTCCACAGGCGGGATGACCAATAAGCGATGGAACCGGATTGGGGATACGCCTGTCATTGGCGCAGGAACCTATGCCAATAATGCTACCTGCGCAGCATCCGGCACAGGACATGGAGAGTTCTTCATTCGATATGCGGTCACCCATGCGATCTCCGCCATGATGGAGTTTCAAAAAGCATCGCTGGAAACAGCCGCGCATCATATCGTCATGGAGCAATTGGTCGCTGGCGGGGGAGAGGGTGGTGTAGTAGCCGTTGATCGCATGGGAAATGTGGCCATGCCATTTAACTCAGAAGGCATGTATCGTGCTTACGTGACGCCGGATAAACGATACGTGGGCATTTACAAGGATGAATAGGTTACCGGAAAATCATTTTGTCCGGGTAATCCGTTATGCCCCCATCGCAGCC
>AERA01026762.1_pt1 | contig 12999 bp, 15 predicted proteins | sample 267968 | NCBI WGS metagenome assembly AERA01 (sample SAMN02954363, study PRJNA61401) | activated sludge metagenome | biome: terrestrial; feature: wastewater treatment plant; material: activated biomass; isolation source: activated biomass of an industrial wastewater treatment plant | reverse complement strand
TTCAAGGCTTGAGCGAGGCGTTCTTGTTCCTCAGCGTCTTCGACGGTGACGGCCCCTCCAAGGCGCGTAGCCGCGGCGGGGATTTATCTCGGTGACGGTGGATAGGCTCGCGGCGGAGGGGGTCGCTATATTCCGCCTAACGATCCAAAAGAACAAGGCAGCGATAAACGACGCGTATCCCATAATTCGCAGGGCACGCAACCATGCAGCTTCGCGCAGATCGGTCGCCTGAAGCATATCGCTAGAGAAGCAGACCCGCAGAATGCCTGCACCGATCTTGCGGCCTTCGTATACTAGACCGGTATAGTCACGCGTTATCTTTTCGTCGCAATGCTGGTTCTGATCACTGCTTGTGCCTTGCCGATCGACCAATGGGCTGCTGGGGAGGCGTGCAGCAATGGTCACTGAGCTGACGCCAGGTGCAGCCGAAAGCGATTGCACAGCTGCGCTTATTGCTTCTCGGTCCTCGCGTGCCAGTGCTTGAATAATGTTCGACTGGAGGCCATCAACGCGCTGCTCTATATCGTGTAGCGCGCGACCGATGCGCTCCTTGCTGGCGATGTATGATTCAAGCCCATATGCTGCCCCCAATGCTGCCAATGTCGCAATTGCGAGCTGAAAGGCGATCCGCTTCCGGATGGCACGAGTCGATCTTGCCTGTGTCATGTCGTGCAATGCATCAATCGGATTTGCGGAATGCATTGGCGGTACTCGACTCAATTTAACGCGGATAACGTGTTCACCTTTTTGGTGCTTTGAATTCTAATGCCGCGATTCGGGGGCGTCACGACAAAAGCACGCAGAATGCCGGACTAAAGTAGCCAAAAGAAAGAGTTCGACCAGCTGTAGCTTAGGCGAACCGCTACACCATCAAAGCCAAACGGCAAATTTCCGGGTTATAGGTCGTTCTCTGAAGCGCAGACTTGGTGGCGCCCCTTCGCTTTGGCTCGGTAAAGCGCAGCATCCGCCAACTCAACGATCCGCGTGGGTTCATCCAGGTGTTCGGGGATACATGTTGCAGTCCCAACGCTGACGCTGACCAAGCTTGGCACGCCACCAACCAAATGCGGTATCGCCAGCGCGTCAACCGCATCAATGACGCGTTGTGCGATGGCGATTGCGCCAGCTTCGCACGTATCGGGTAGTAGGATCGCAAACTCTTCGCCACCAATCCTTGCGCTAAAATCCAGTGGTCGTCTTGGCATAGATTGGATTGCGCCCGCAATTGAGCGTAGACACTCGTCGCCCGCGACGTGGCCGAACGCGTCGTTGAACGCCTTAAAGTGATCCACGTCCATCATGAGTAGAGACAGGGGTTCCTTCTGTCGAATTGCATTGCGCCAATAAGACTCGAGTGTTTCTTTGAAATGGCGACGATTGGCGAGATTTGTCAGCGGGTCCTGACGTGCGGTTTGTTCCAATGTCCGCACGAGCTTTTGCGCGATGAAGCGATCGCTCATTTCGCTTGCCAGAAGTAGCCCGACATCCTTGACGAATTTGAAGTCGAGTTGAGTGAAGCCGCCCTGTCCGGCGCCCGCGATCAGAAAGAATTGAAGGCCTCGCCCTGCAGCGTCGAGCGGCATCATGACCAATTCTTCGAGCGGTTCATTCTGTAGCAGCACCGCCACGCCGGGTAGATCTTGCATCAACTCGTCGCGTTTCACATAGCGCGGAATACGATTGCCCCAGAGCTTTACTTCAATCTCTGTAAGCTTGTAGTCGTGCGTAAGTGAAAAATCAGACCCGCTGCAATCCAGCAATATGAATTCCTGGTCCATTCGACAAAGTAGTCGCCAACTCGCGACATTGGCGATAAAGCGCCAGGATTTGCACACCGTAGCCAGGAGCTGCATAATATCGGATTGGGAGCGCACCCGCAAAATGAGCTCGCGTAGCGCTTCGTATCGAGCGTTCAGCGCGATGCTGCTCACCACGTCCCCGGCTGCTCCTGCATTCTGTTCCCAGCAGTTGTATTTATCGGGAATCACTGACCGCACTCCCGCTTGCGGTACCTTCGATGCGTTCGAGCGGAAACCTGCGGTAGCCACTGTCGACGGGTACATCATAGGTAATCGCATAGGTATTGAACATGTCAGCCAACGAGACAATCGAGATCAACTCGAGAATCATCTGCTCGTCGAATCCTGCATCAATCAGAGTCTGCCAGTCCTTTTCTCTGACATTGTTGGGCTCACTAGCAATCTTGAGCGCAAACTTCAGGGCGTTACGCGTTGCTACAGGTAATGGGGCGCTGTCGAGATCTTCTGCGAGCGCGATGAGGTCTTCGAACACAAGGCCTCGATCAAGTGATAGTACCGCATGAGCGTGTGCACTCGCGCAATAAGGAGAACCATTGCGAACCGATACGAGAAAGATAACGAGCTCCTTTACAATCATCGGGAGCTGCCCATTGACGAGCGTATTCTTCACGTGATTCCAGTACGCGCTTGCCATCGGCGGCTTACTGCCGAGGCTTTTCAACCAATTCGGCAGATCGTAGGAATTCGTTGTGTTGAGATAGTCGGTGTAGATGAGGCGAACCGCGGGCGTTGCGTCTTCGAATTCGACAGGGGTATAGCGCTGCATTTCTTTTACTCGCGAAGAATGTTCAGGTCCCTACTCTTATTGCGCATTCACATTGGAATTCGTTGAATCTGGATCGGCAAGTTTGATCGATATTCATGAGTGCCGGTTTAACTTGTCGTGCAGGAATGGTGCGACCCGCTCCCGTTCGTATCCCGCCCCGTCCGGATATGAGCAGGTCGCACCCATGGCCGACACTCTCACCCCTCGAAAAGAGCGTCTCGCCAATCAAACCGATAAAATTCCTCATTGCACTCGTGCAACCGGGCTTTCTAGCCGCAAATACACCTCACTTGGTGGTGCAGGTCGCCCGAAATAGTAGCCCTGTACATAGGTCACGCCCTTATTTCTCATAATATCGGCTTCGCACTTCGTTTCGATGCCCTCAGCCACGGTTGCTAACTTCAGATCGCGGGCAATTCTCAGAACCCCGTCAATGACCAGCCGGGATCGGTTGGATGAGTTTAGATATTGTATGAATGATCGATCGAGCTTGATGCTGTCGATTGGAAGCGTATGGACATAAGCAAGCGACGAATATCCCGAGCCGAAATCGTCAACCGAAATCTTCACACCCATGTCGCGAATTCGGTGCAGCTGCCGCAATAGTTGTTCTGAATGCGATAAGAGCACCGTTTCCGTCAATTCAATCGTCAGTCTCCTGGGATAGAGCCCGGTTTCCTCCAAAGCCCGTTCGACTGATTGCGAAACGTCAGACGCCATAAACTCGACCGCGGATGTATTGACTGCCACCTCGACGTTGGGACTTTTCGCCAAGATTTCGCGACAGGCTGTTTCTAAAGCCCATTTTCCGATTTTGACGATGGCTCCTGTGCGCTCGGCTGCTGGAATGAATTGATTGGGATGAATGTAACACTTAGAAGGGTGCCGCCACCGGATAAGCGCTTCGAGTTGAGCGACCTCAAGCGTTTTGCTGGAGAGGATCGGCTGATAGAAGAGTTCGAACTGATCGTTTTCAAGGGCATCAAGTAGCGTATTAGCTACCGCGATTTCATCACCCTGGGCTAGCAACCGCGGGCACTTGTGATTGGTGAAAACACATGCGCCGGCAGAATTGGTGCCTGTAACGGCCTGCTCAGCGTGAGCCATGAGTGACTGCGGTGATTCAGATCTCTCAGCAATCTCTACTGTCCCAATCAAGCAACGGACATTGAGCCATTCAGCATTCTCTGGTGATGCCAACTTCGATCGCATTTTTACGGCAAGCGCATCAGCGCCACGTTGGCCAAGATGCTCTTTCTGTATGACAGCAATTCTGCTGTTGCTAATTTTTGCAATGACATCCTGACCGGAAATCAGCGGCGTCAAGCAGTTCACGATCTCATCGGCGAATTCGGTCTTCCAGGCGGTACAAGCGGGGTAGGGTGAATTGACCGCTGGGACCATGTCCACGAGATGGAACGCGAACGGTGCCCGGTTCACAGCGTGGTTTAATAGTTGTTCAAGCAGATGCTGGAGCCCACATATGTCGAGCACCTTAGCCATTCCTATCTCCGCGTAATCCAGTTCTCTTGATGGTCGCGGAACTGCCGCTCGGGCCATCTTGCAGGGCACGGCGTTCAAAGGATGTTTCACTCCGATGAGTTCAGCACCCTTCGTTTTCGAGGATAACAATTTTGGTTTTTTAGTGTAGCTATCTATTTTGCTCACGCAGTTCGCAAACATGCTCACGCATTCAAGTAATTTCTAAAGTTTTAAATAGATCGAGTTTCTGTAAATCGAATTTTGCTAGATTTATGACTTCCGCTGCGCCTCTTTGCTTTTAGCAATCCGATATCGGTGCCGGCGATACACTGTGCACCATTCCCGCAAGCGAGCGATTGGGTCTTTGGCGAGGCGACCGGCAGCAATGTTACCGGTGCATGTTCGATTGGCGCCAGCGCAGTTCGCCTTCAAGCTTTTTCGACGCTACCTCCAATGTTGAAAGAGAGTTCCCATTCAGCCGGAAGCTGGATGTTTGACACGATGATGCTCAGTCAGTTCTGAACACCTATCAACATAAAGCAGGGCGAGCATAGTCATGCGATCGTTTTGGCAGGTTGCCAGGGCCAAGTTGCCCAGTCGTGGTTCCAATACAACTTGATCACAACAGGACATCCAACAGCGGTTATCGGCCGTCGGTAGCTCAAATTCGAACGCATGAAATCTTGTGAAGCCCGTCGGTTGCAGTGGGCCGAAACACAGCAAAGGGTGTCCGGGCGGCAGCTGCAGGTTGGACCTTCAGCGAAGCCCGAACTCCCTATCTTGTATCGTTTGCCTCAACGGGCGACTGCAAATCTAGATAGTTGATAAGCTCGTTGACGAGAGACGACGTGAGGCGGTCGACAACATCTGCTCCACCAGGTTCGACAAATTCGAGCAAAAATGCTGCCTTCGCTCGCAGCTGCGCCAAGCTGTGCGCGGTTTTTCCCGCGGCAATGCTGGCCAAATTTGCCGTGGCCTCGGTGATTTCGTCAAAGCGGCGCTGGAAGACCTGTTCCTGCTGGGGCGTCAATCCGGCAGTTGCTTCAAGGTCATTCCTGGTGTTCTTCAGAAGAAGTCTCTTGAGCTGGAGTAGTTCCAACTCCGAGGCAAGTTCGATTAGATCTCGCGGTTCATCATTCCATTGAATGCTTTTTGTAAAATTATTGGCGTGCCCGTTCATGTGCACTTCGTTGATGGCAACTGCACGAATACCCTTAGCCATATGAATAACTCCCTGTTCGCGCGGCCGAACGCTTTAACAATCCAAAAAAGGACCCCGGCTCAGAACGCGGCTCGAAGGCCGCACACAAAGAACGGTCATTCGAACAATTCTCGGATGACGTACTTGAGTGTTCGCGAAGCTCTAGCGGAGTGCCGAATTATTGCGGTCTATTATTAAATACGATCCGAAGAATCGCTTCTGCGTATATGCACAATGTCCTGCAGCCGCATGTTAGATACAAGGATTTGATATGCTAACTGCATTCGCAATCTTGCGAATTGCTATAAAGGATAGAGTACGCGAAATGGGCTTTCGTTCAGCGTCAGAAAGCAGACCAGACACAGCCTCACGCCGTGCTTGAAAAATAGGCTGGAATACATTCTAAAATTGTACCGGTATTTCACGCACCAGTTTTATTAGCGAGTATAGATTTAACTCGATGAATTGCCTTTAATCGCCTGAGCGAGGACAGAAAATTCCACGGGCTTGGCAAGCGCAATGATGTCTCCAATTCCCGAAATTGCCCCGACCGATTGGCATAGTCGGATCATTTCTTCGCCTCTACCACTGAGCACGATCAGTCGGATTTCAACGCCTGTCGAACGCGAATATTCCCCCAGCCACTGCGCCAACTGCAAACCGTTGACGGCCGGCATCTCGATATCAAGAACAACAATGCGGGGGTTTAGTTTTTCGCATCTAGCGGCGAACTGTGAAGGGTCAGTAACAGCTTCTGCCTTCAAGCCAATTTCATTCGCAACTCCAGCAACATAGCTGGCGAACTCCGGATCGTCATCAACGGCCAATACATCAATCTGGGGGGGCTGCTGGCCATCTTATTGCGCATGCTCAAAGCATCATCGCCGACTTCGCAATTTAACTTAGTACCCCTCGCATCATTGCGCAAGTCGGGTTGATTTTTGAGAGAAGTCATTGGGTAACCCTGATGATAGACTGCCCGGTAGCAACCGATTACGGTCGCAAGCCGACCCGCCTTAGTGGGAGGAGTATGACCGCAGAAGATTCAGGTTCTCGCCTATGACCAATGCGACAGAACTCTACCAGCGATTCAAGTCTCAGTTCACTACCACGCTACGCGAGTTATGCAATCAAAGAGGCTCGGTAAATCAAGTATGCCGCGATTTGGGGATAAATAGGCAGCAATTCTCTAAATATCTATCGGGTACGAATTTGCCTTCGGCGTTTATGCTTCAAAGATTGATCGTATATTTTTCCGTTGAGCCAAGTCGTTTCTTTCTGACGAAATCCAACCGCCCATTTCGGGACCGATATCGCCAACAAAAAAGCGACCGGCTTCCTGATATTCCAAGCGGCTTTTATCTGGAGCATACGCTTGTGCCGTCGCAGAGGCTGGAGAACCTCGAGGTAGCGCTGTGGCGATTGGATAAGTCCGACATTCGTTTCCATTGCAGCGGTGAACTGCCGGCAATCCGTGTCGATAGAAAGAGCGTCTTCGACAGCCTCGATGGTGAGATCGGATTGTTCGGCAAATCATTCAAGCTATCCGCTGAATGCACGGCGACCGGGCGTGGCGTCGTTTATACGTTGGCACATATTCCGTTTGCACCTAACGATCTACTTGGTGCGCGTATCGTTGGTGGAGACGGAGAGACATTGCCACAGTGCGGTACGACACTCTTCCGCTACATCGGCACTTCGATCGAGGTCGCTGACGTGCTTCAAAATCAGTGTGGCCGCAAGGTTGAGCGCGACCTCAACGAACGCTCTCAAGCGGCGTTGGCGACCATCAAGGATAAAGTGAAGTCGGTTATGAGCGTGACGATGCCTTGAATGCGGGGCTCAGGTCAGGCTGATTGTGCACTGCACGCAAATTCTTCAACGCTAGTGATGGGCGAAGTGGCATCGTCCACTGAAGCAGGCAACACCCGTTTTATTGAGGTGGGTTTCGCGGAAGTGATTAACGACGCTGGTTGGATTACGAGCGCTCGAGTTGGCGACTGTCAGCGGGCAACTAGCACGCCCTCATATTCCCCTTATTATGCACCCGGTATCATCAAATCCATCATGGTCCTGTGCTAACGACCGCGACCATTCGATTCCCAATTCTTTGAAAGCGCGAGCCGCCGCACTGATGTAGCGCCCCTCATGCCAGATCAGGCTGACCTTGTGTCTTGGCAATGGTTTGGTGGCAACGAGTTTCTGGAATCCCTTGCAATTCACGACAAGCTTTTCGGGAAGAACAGTGGCAAGAGTGCCCAGACGAACGATTTCGACAATCGCATTTAGTGAGTTCGATTCCATCACAACCTGCGGCGCAATGTTCTGTTCGTAGAAGTACTCGTCGAGCATCCTCCGAAGTGCGAAGTCGGAATTAAGCAACCCAAACTGAAGATCGCCCTGTTCTTCAGGAGTGATTGGAAACTGCCGGCCCGCTAACTCATGTCCGTCGCTGACGGCGAATGAGAGTGTGTCTTCAAGCAACGTAAATGAGGAGATGCCGCTCGATTGCTTCAGTACGGATGCCGGCTCGCTGAAAGCGATACCAACGTCAACTTTTGCATTTGCGACTGCGGCTTCAAGTTCAATTTGCGGCAGCTCAGTTGCAGTCAGAAGAATTCCTGGGAAACGGCGGTTGAACGCCGCCAGCAGGGAACACGTCAGACAATTCGTAATTGGTGTCCACGCAAGCCGGAGTACACCGCGCGACAAGTCCTGCACGTCTTTGATCGCTCTCGTTCCCGCACTCAGTTCACTCAAGGCACGGCAAACGTGTGAGAGGTAGATCGCACCTGCATCGGTAAGTCTTACGTTGCGCCCGGCCCGATCGATCAGTTGAGAATCGAGTGTTTCTTCGAGTTGTTTGATCTGTTGTGAAAGCGTGGGTTGCGAAACGTTGAGTGCTTCTGCGGCTCTTGTGAAGCTGCCGTGCTCATGGATCGCTCGCAGGTAAAGCAAGTTGCGAGGCATCAGCTCATTGCGATCCATAGTGACAACCTATGCGAAGCATCAAAACTACGACTTAGACTAATAACTCATTCTGTCGGACTATCAAGATCGAGGAACGAAGGAAACGTCATCCTTCTAATAGAACGCTTCTATTACCAGAAGCTACGCGGCCATAACGTGTCGTGCAGTCGAGCCTGCTCGACCTTAACTGGGAGGACGTGACTACGATGAGTTCGTCAACGAGAGACAAGGTGATGCGTCACCTCGATCTAGTTGGGTATCTTCAGCCAGCGATTCATATGCCTCAGCATGCGCCGGCTCCCGACCAAATCGACAATGAGCATTTCCGCGCATACACGCGCAGCTCCCACGACGTCGGCGGCGAGTATGATGTGCCGATCTATTACAATGAAAAAGAAGAAGAGGTGTGGGAACTCAACACGTTCGCAACGTGCGAATGCTTGGCTTGGCGCGGCGTATGGAACGCGGAAGAGCGCCGTCGCAGACAAAACGTGGATGTTGGGCAGACGATTTACCTTGGGCTTCCCTACTATGGCCGATGGCTGATGACCGCCGCTCTCATCTTGGTTGATAAGCAATATGTTCGGCTCACGGAGCTCATCGACAAGATCGACGAGGTCAAGAAGCGTCACGAAAGCAAGGGGTAGGCAACCTAATGAGCAAGCCGCATTACGATAGAGAGCACCACGCCAAGATCGCAAGTGGAGTAGGTGATCCGCAGTGCTTCAAGGGTAAAGCCGGGAAGCCAAAGTTCAAGGTTGGCGACAGGGTTCGCATCAAGAACCTGCCCGACATCTTTTATACACGCTGCCAGATGTACGCGCGCGGCGCAGAAGGAACGGTCGTGAGGTTGGTTTACGAAAGTCCGCCCGCAGAGGATGAGGCTTGGGATAACACCGAGAACGTCGAGTGGTTCTATAGCTTGGTATTTAACCAAAAAGATTTATGGCCCGAATATCCAGGCGCTTTTGGAACAGATACTTTGGAGACGGAACTTTCGGAGCGTTGGCTCGAGCCCGCATAAGCAAATCTCGTATGAGGACGTTTAGCGAGTTCAAGAAAATAGGGCGAGGAAATGAGCAAGGATAAGAGTCACGACCACGATCACGACCATGACCACGACCATGGCGGACATAAGGCTGCGCCAATGGTCGAAGAAGTCAGCATGTTCGAGATTCTCGAAACAGCCGTACGTGAGCTTGCGATCGAGAAAGGACTATTCAGCGCTGACGATCATCGCCGCTGGATTGAGTATGTTCACACGCTTGGCCCCCTGCCTGCAGCACGCTTGGTGGCCAAAGCATGGCTCGATCCGGAATACAAAAAGCTGGCGATTGAAGACGGTGTGAAGGCTAGTCTTGCGGTAGGGATCGACTGGGTCAACAGCATGCCAACTAAATTCGGCACCCCCAGCGACTACTGCAATTTGCGCGTCATGGCTGATACGCCAACATTGAAGCACGTCGTAGTCTGCACATTGTGTTCTTGCTATCCACGTCCGATTCTTGGTCAATCGCCAGAATGGTATCGCACTCCCAATTATCGCCGTCGCTTGGTGCGTTGGCCACGTCAAGTTCTAGCTGAATTCGGTCAAGTCGTACCTCCCGAGATCGATGTGCGTGTCGTCGATTCAAACCAGAAGACACGATACATCGTAATGCCGGTCCGGCCGGCTGGCACGGAAGGGTGGACCGAGGATCAGCTTGCAGCAATCGTGACAAGAGACTGTCTGATCGGCGTCGCTGTTCCCAAGCCGGGCGTGACGGCGAACGTAAAGCTTCCTGTCCGCAAGGCCGTGAATCCCGTCCATCATCACTAGTGGGTAAACCAATGGTCAGCTCGAATGACGAAACTGAAATGCAACCGCTGAATTTGGACACAACGCCAATTCCGCTGCTGCAGAAAATTCACACTGAGGGTCGGGTGTGGGCTGATTTGGCGGCACAGTACGGAGTTACAAATCCCGACCCGCCTTGGAAGGTCAACGTCGAAGGCATTTGCGACGCATTGGCTGAAGAAAATTGCGCACTGCCGGCGCTTGAGCGTCGATGGGAGGAAGATGAACTCTCTGAAACGCTATTTGCCGACATGCCATTTCCAGAAAGGCAATTGCTGGCTCTGGCTCACTCCATGATCAAGCGCGGATTGTTCAACGAAGAGGAGCTTCAAGCACGAATGGAAATTGTCGGGCAGCGGCTCAACATGTAGCCATAGCCAGCAAGTGCGGGAGCACGCCTTATGGATCAATTTCGTGGTGGGCGTATCGAGGTGAACTCTGTCACTCATCGATATAAGCGCCAGAGTATGAATGCAATCGAGAACGTAAATTTAGAGATTCAACCGAATAAAACCACAGCGCTTGTTGGCCGCTCTGGCTGTGGCAAGTCCACACTTTTGGCTCTGATGGCCGGATTGGTTCAACCATCTCAAGGCCAAATCCGCATCGACGAGGAAGTCGTTAACCGACCATCACCGAAGTGGGTGGTCATGTTTCAGCAGGCATCGCTCTACCCTTGGATGACGGTTCGCCAAAGCGTAGCGCTCGGCCTGCGATTTACGGGGAGGATGGATGAAGCCCCCAAGAGGGTCCCGGAACTATTGGAGCTCGTCGAACTCGGCGATTTTGCTGACCGGAACGTGCAGGACCTGTCTGGCGGGCAACAGCAGCGTGTAGCGCTTGCGCGGTCGCTTGCGGTCCATCCAGAAGTACTTTTTCTGGATGAGCCCTTCTCCGCGCTGGATCGGTTTACACGCGATTCACTTCAGCGAGACATGCGCAAGATCTCACACGACATCGGAATCACAATCGTACTTGTCACGCATGACATCAAAGAAGCAACGATCATGGCAGATCGCGCAATAATAATGTCGGCTAATCCGGGCAGGGTGTGTGCGGACGTCAATATCGACTTGCGCGAAGAAGAGCGTCTTAACTCGGGCGAAGAATTCGAGGCAGCGGCGCGGGGACTGCAGAAGCACTACGAGGACGTCGTCGGTGGCGTACTTGCATAGCATGCGCGTGCCGATCTAGGGGAGACGTTGATGGGCGAGAGAGTCCATTTTCGTACGACACTCGAGTGCGCGATAGGCGCATGCTCGATCGTCAGTCGAGCATCGCTCTCGCTTGCCGAAAAATGAATTCTGGGAAACAGGAGTTTTATCGTGGCGGATCGTAAAGACGAAAACCCCGTTGCCGATGATCTGGACCTCAACTGGGATGATGACTATTTCCGTGCCGACTTCACAAGGCGGCAAACACTCGACATGCTCGCAGCTGGTGGCTTAGCTGGTGCGCTTTCAATGCTTCCAGGATTTGGTAGCCGTGCATTTGCAGCGCCTGACGATGAGGTTGTGCGCATCGGATATATCCCGATTACGGACGCAACCTCACTTCTTGTCGCGCACGCTATGAACTATTTCAAGGATGAAGGGTTAGAGGCAGAGCGGCCTACACTTATTCGTGATTGGTCGCCACTCGTTGAAGCCTTCGCCGCCGGTAAGTTCAATCTTGTGCACCTATTGAAGCCAATTCCGATCTGGATGCGCTACAACAACAACTTCCCCGTCAAGGTTATGGCGTGGGCGCATACCAACGGTTCAGGGCTTGTTGTCGGTGGCCACACCGGCGTCAATACGTGGCAACAACTCGAAGGCAAGCAGATCGCAGTTCCTTACTGGTACTCGATGCACAACATCGTGCTTCAGTACGCATTGCGGACATCCGGTCTGGTGCCGGTCATCAAGAGTGAGGGCGACAAACTCTATCCCAAAGAGGTCAATCTCCAGATTTTGCAGCCGCCGGACATGCCAACTGCGCTAGCGGCAAAAAAGATTGACGCCTATATCGTCGCCGAACCGTTCAATGCGATGGGAGAATTGAAGGCCGGCGCCAAAATGCTGCGCTTTACTGGCGACATCTGGAAGAACCATCCCTGTTGCGTCGTTTGCATGCACGAGGATGCGACAAAGAAAAAGAAGGAATGGACGCAGAAAGTCATCAACGCAGTGGTACGCGCATCCGTCTACGCCTCCGAAAACAAAAAAGAAGTTGCGCATATGCTTTCCAAGGACGGAAAGGGCTACCTACCGATGCCCGCCCCGGTCATCGAGCGCGCAATGACGCTCTACGATCCAAAAGTTTATGAACATCCAAAGGCGATAGAGCATCCCGGTTGGCACAATGGGCGCATCAACTTCAATCCGTGGCCTTACCCCTCCGCAACACGCTTGATTATCGACGAAATGAATAAGGCTCTCGTCAGCGGCGACAAAACGTTTCTCGCGAAACTGAAGCCAGACTTCGTCGTGGATGATCTCGTGTCCTACGAGTTTGTGAAGAACGCGCTCAACAAGTACCCAGATTGGATGAAGGATCCAACCGTAGATCCCGCCAATCCGTTTGAGCGCAAGGAGGTACTTGAGTTGTGACTATCAGCGCGAATGCCTCCGACTTTGCCAGTTATCCACGCAGCGGTGAGGGAAATAAGCTTGTGTCAAGCCTTCGTTCGTTAGGGCCGACGATAATCGGCATCGCGGGCCTGCTGGGGATCTGGTGGATCGGTGCTTGGTTGATCACCAACAACCCCGCGACAGCGTCGTTCTCTGACTTTGCACCCTACCGACGTTGAAGAGGTTTTGGCAAATCATAGCAAGCGGCGACGTCATCCACATGTCGGTACCGAGCTTGTACCGAATTGGAGTGGGATTGCTGTGGGCATGCGCCATTGGGCTGCCGCTAGGCATCTTGATCGGTTCGAACA
>AERA01009155.1_pt1 | contig 13061 bp, 7 predicted proteins | sample 267968 | NCBI WGS metagenome assembly AERA01 (sample SAMN02954363, study PRJNA61401) | activated sludge metagenome | biome: terrestrial; feature: wastewater treatment plant; material: activated biomass; isolation source: activated biomass of an industrial wastewater treatment plant | reverse complement strand
CTCGTTGCGGACACCGGCAGCGAGTTGACTGGCCGAAGCTGGACTGTTGAGCTCGTTCGCCAGAAACTCCTCGGCGTGCTTATCGAGGCCCAGTTGGTTGAGACTGCCGAGGATCTTTTGCTGCTCGTCTGCGGAAATGCGCCCATCGGCCGCTGCAGCGCCGATCATTGCACGAATATAGAGTTCCGCCTGCGCGTTGGTGATTGCCGCCGGCTCGAAGCCCGAACCTGAGGGCGCCTGTGTCGGCACGAAGTTGCGTTCCGTCGTGGGTGACTGTCCCTGCGAATAGTTCTGGTAAGCGCGATATGCAAGTCCACCAATCAGCGCCAGCGCGCCGATCTTTGCTGCGTTGACGGCAGCTGAGCGGCCGGTTCTTGTGCCGAGCACAAGTGCGCCCAGACCACCCAGCGTTGCACCGGCGCCGATCTGATTGTTACCGATCAGCTCCTTGAGCTGCCCAAGCAGATCCTCCACCGATTTGCCGCCGGTCATCTTTTCAAGTGCGTCACGTGCACCTGTGGCCTCGCCGATGCGCGCCGCACCGTCTTTGGCGCCACCCGTCGCTTGTCCAAGGATCTGGCCCAGGATGTCGGCGATACCACCGCCACCGCCACCGCCAGCCGCAGAACCACCGCCGCCCACCTGCTGCTGCAGCTTGCCCAGAATGTCTCCAAGACCGCCACTTGATCCGCTGCTGCCTTCACCGCCGCCTGAGGGCAACATGTTACGAAGTAGATCTTCAAGGCCGCCCTGCTGACCCGGCGCTTGATGCGAAGAAGGTTGGGGTGACGACTGCCCGCCCGGGAGAAAATTACGCAGAAGATCTTCAAGGCCACCGCCGGCCTGGTCGGAGACATTACCGGAAGCGCCGCCGCGCTGCTGTCCGCCGGCCAGAAGGCCGCCCAACAGGTCGCCAAGTCCGCCACCCGCACCGGGAGCCGCTTGGCGCTGCGCGCCACCGGTTACGAGGGCTTCGAGAAGAGACTTTGCATCGAACATAGCCGTTTCACCTCATCTTGGGGGCTGGTGTGGGGTATGGGAGCGATTAGCCGAAGTGTGCAGCGGATTGGCGCGAAGCACACGCTCAAAACAGAAGTCTAGTATGCGCTCGAGATTTAACGAAACGCGAACGCGTTCTAGAGATAAGGCATAGCGCAGGCGGCACCAGTGCTCGTTTCGGAATGGCTCATTCTGCAGGGGATGAGGAATTCGCCACGATTTCATCGCGCCGGGAGGGGTCTCTGGCGCCCTTGTTAACCACTTCGCCGGGCCCGACAAAGCGACTGAAGATGCGCCAAATGAAGCGCGAGAAGTCATCGGTCAAGACGAACACAGCTGGCACGAAGATAAGCGACAGCAGCGTCGAAGAAATAAGACCACCGATCACCGCAATCGCCATGGGTGCCCGGAATTCGCCGCCTGAATCGAGCGCCAGCGCCAGCGGCAGCATGCCACCGACCATGGCAATGGTCGTCATGATGATCGGACGCGCGCGTTTGCGCCCGGCATCGATAATGGCATCGTTTCGCGGCACGCCTCGGCGAATTTCCTCCACTGCGAAATCGACGAGCATGATCGCATTCTTCGTCACAATTCCCATCAGCATCAAAATGCCAATCACAACTGGAAGAGAGATGGCATTCCCCGTCAGCGCCAATGCGACGATCGCACCGCCAATCGACAAGGGCAGCGAAAACAAGATGGTGATAGGCTGAAGGAAGCTGGAGAACAGCAGCACGAGAACGGCATAGACCATCATAATACCCGCACTCATGGCCTGCCCGAAACTGTCAAACACTTCCTTCATGACTTCCGCATCGCCGAACTGTTTCAGCGTAACGCCTTTGGGCAGCGCCTTGGATGCAGGCAAGGCGAAGATCTTGGCAACGCCATCGCCGAGCGGTTCTGTGCCACGCAGATCCGCGCCAATTAAAACACGCCTTTCCCGGTCATAGCGGTCGATTGCCGTCGGCCCTTGACTGAATTCAAACTGCGCAACGGTTGCCAGTGGAACCGCCTGTCCACTGGCCGTCTGCACTTTCAGTGCGCGCAAGAAATCGATCCGCTCTCGAGCGTTTTCGCGCATTTGCACACGGATCGGAATCTGCCGGTCGCCGATGTTGAACTTGGCCAGATTGGCGCCAATGTCTCCGATAGTGGCGATCCGCACCGCTTCGGAGATCGCTTCCGTTGTGACGCCGAGTTCAGCAGCGACGTCGCCGCGCGGTATGACACGCAACTCCGGGCGCTCTAGCTCTGCGGTCGAGACGACGTTGAGCAGCGAAGGAATTAATTTGGCTTCGCTGGTAATTTCCGCTGCAGCCTTGTTGACGGCTTTGCCATCACGACCAGCGACGACGAGTTGGACCTGACGCTGACCGTTGTCTTGCAGGAACCAATAGCGGATATCGGGAAGATCGTTCAGCGAGTTGCCGATTTCCTCCTGAATGTCTGCTTGCTTCAACTTGCGCGTCTCACCGGGCGTCAGCAATGCAACGATTGTCGCTTTGCGCACCTCTTTGCCAGATCCAAGGATCTGACCGCCGATCACAAAAACGCTTCGCACATCATCGCGCTTATCGATCTCTTCGGCGATCTTTGCAGTGATCAGTTCGGTCTCCTGCATACGTGCGCCCGGCGGTAGCTCAATTGCGAGCAAAACGCGGCCGACATCGGCGACCGGTAGGAAACCATTGGGCAACAGGAAAAAGCTTCCAATCGAACCAGCAAAGATGACGAGTCCGAGAAACACTGTGATAATGCGATGGCGCACCGACCACGCAACAAGCCGTGTGTAGCGCGCGAGTAGCCAGCCTTCTTTGTCCTCGTGCTTTGAGGCACGCATGAAGTAGGCCGCCAGCAATGGTGTAATGAGGCGCGCGACGAGCAGCGAGAAGAACACCGCGAACGCAACGACAAGGCCGAACTGCTTGAAGTATTGTCCTGCAATGCCCCCCATGAAGCTAACCGGAACGAACACCGCAATGATCGTGGTCGTAATGGCAATGACCGCAAGTCCGATTTCGTCGGCCGCTTCAAGCGACGCTTGATAGGGCGACTTGCCCATTCGGATGTGCCGGACGATGTTCTCGATCTCGACGATCGCATCGTCAACGAGGATACCGATGACGATGGTGATGGCCAATAGCGATACGAGGTTGAGCGAAAAGCCGAGCGCGTGCATCGCGAAGTAGGCTGGAATGATGGACAGAGGCAGTGCAATCGCCGCAATGATCGTCGCTCGAAAATCGCGGAGAAATACGAGAACGACGATGATCGCGAGAAGGGCGCCTTCAATCAGCATTCGCATCGTCGAGTGATACGATAGCATCGTGTATTCGACGGTATTGTCGATCTGCCGGATATCGATACCAGGATAATCGGCTTGTATCTTCGCGACCTCCGCAGCAACGTCTTGCTCAACGACGGTATCGCTGGATCCCTTGGAGCGAGAAATCTGAAACGCAACCGCGGGGCGTCCATTGACCAGTGCGAAAGTTCGAGGCTCCTCGAAGTTATCGGTTACCGTGCCGAGCTGGTCTAAGCGAACGTATCGGTTCTTCGGCAACGCGATCATCGTTGCTGCAAGTTCTTTGACGCTCGTCTTGCCAGCAAGCGTGCGGATAGCCTGTTCGCGCCCCGCAACCTCACCGCGACCACCAGCGAGATCGACATTGGTTGCGCGCAGTTGCCGGTTCACGTCGCCCGCCGTAATGCCATAAGCCAGCAGGCGATCAGGATCGAGCGATATACGGAATTCGCGCGTCACACCGCCAACACGATCGACGGCTGAGACGCCTTTCACGCCTTGCAGCCGCCGCTTCGCCACATCATCGACGAACCAGCTTAGTTCCTCAGGCGTCATGCTAGGCGCGAATGCGCCATAGGTGACGATGGGCAATCCTTCAATTTCGATACGACTTATGATCGGTTCGTCGATCGTTCGCGGCAAGTTGGAGCGAACGCGCGATACGGCATCCTTGACGTCATTGAGTGCCCGGTCGACATCGACTTCCAGGCGGAATTCGACCATCGTTTGCGAAACGCCCTCGGTGATGGTCGACGTAATATGCTTCACGCCGGTAATGCCGGCGATCGCATCTTCCACAAGCTTTGTCACCTGAGTTTCAAGCTCAGCCGGAGCAGCGCCCGCTTGCGTAATCTGCGCCTGGATCATCGGCAAGTCGATGTTGGGAAAGCGTGTCACAGGCAGGTCGCGAAAGCTCATAATGCCCACGGTTATGAGCACCATGAACAGCACCAGCGATGGAACCGGGCGACGTATCGACCATGCAGAGATGTTGAAATTCATCACTGCGCCTCGCTGATCTTCGCATCAGGAGCGACAGGCCGCACGCGGTCGCCATCGCGAAGGAATGTACCGGCCTTGGCGACAACGTGTTCGCCCTCATTGATGCCCTTTGTGATCTCAACGAGGTCGCCACTGCGCAAACCAATTGTGACTTCACGTGCAACGACCTTATCGCCTTGTACGACGAGAACGCTGGGGCGTGAATCGGCGCTGTAGAGAATTGCCGCTGCTGGTACGGTTGTCCCGCTGCTGGAGCGAGTCACCACCTGCGCCCGCCCGAATGCACCAATCTTCAGGTCAGGACGGTCACCTATGAAAATCTTGACGGTGCCAAGACGCGTCGTCCGGTCGACTTCGGGGGTGACGAGCCTAACCTGCCCGGTTACGTTTTCCGCACCAGCGACCTCGAGTGTTGCCGGCTGATCTTTTGCCATGCGCGCCAGATCGGCCTCGATGACGTTTGCATCCAATTCGATCTCGCCATCGGCAATAATGCGGAACATGGGATCAGCCGCGCCGGTGGCAAGTCCACCGATGCGCACGGCTCGGCGGCTGATGATGCCGGAGCGAGGCGCGGTCACTTTCGTGTTGGAAAGACGCCATTCGATCTCGCGGCGACGCGCTTCAGCTTCCTGTTTGGAGGCTTCAGCGAGCTTCAAGCCGTCCCGCGCCGAGACGAGCTGGGCGGCGGTGGTTCGTGCCGCAGCCGAGCGCTGATCGAAAATACTCTCCGAAAGATAGCCCGACTCCCGCAAAGGCTTGGCGCGCTCAAGAGAGGCACGCGCTTCAGACAATGCCGCCTCTGCCTGATCGATCATGCTGCGTGCTTGTGCAATCGAGGCATCCGCGCGTGCGATCGTGGCAACGTTCTGCGCCAGCTGCGCCTCCAGCTGTGTGCGCTCCAGAACTGCGAGCACCTCGCCGCTCTTCACGCGGTCGCCGACATCTACCTTGAGTTCGACAACCCGCAGCCCTTCGACTTCCGGTGCAACAAGGATTTCCTCGCGCGGGACGAGGGTTCCCGTAACAAGCACCGTTTCGCTCAAGGCGCGACGCTCTGCTTTGGCGATCGTAACAGCGGGAGCCAGTGCCGCCACTGGGGCCGGCACGGCCTGCTTGTCCTTGCCGTTCAAATGCAAAATAGTTGCAAGCTTGTTTGAATCGAAACCTAACGCGTAAGCGGTCAATCCGAGTGCAGCGAGCACGGCGAGCGATACCAGCAGAGATTTCTTGAAAAACGTCATGGCTTTGCCTCGATATCGCTTGGAGCCGTCAGAGCGCCGCTTTCACCTGTCGTGCTGGCATTTGCGTGCGCGATCGTGCCGACGTTGGCGGCAACGGTTGCTTGGCCCTTGCTCTGCATGAGAACGACATCGGCGTCGACGCCAGTAGGGTTGATGAGTGAGCCCACGAGCGCCGTCACGGCATCCATCAGCTTATCGGGCTTGAAATCGGGATCGACTGCGCGCCGCCACATCAATCCATCACCGATCACCGCCACCAGCTCAACAACAGTTGCCGTGTCGAGCGTTGGTGCAATCCGGCCCTGTTGATGGAGGCGTTCGAAAAGTTCGCGCAGGCTGCTGTAGACGTGCGAATCCACCGAGCGGTAGATTTCACCGATCTTCTTGTTGCGCGTCGACTCGACACCGATCTCGATGCACATCAGGCTCTTGTATGTGGGCTCATCGACGAAGTATTGCTCGCCGATCGTTTGTAGAGCGCCCAGGATGTCGGTTGCCTCTCCGATTGGTGCGAAACGCTCTTGAAACTCGGCGCGGTCGCGCTCAGCAAGCCCGGCAATCAAATCTTCCTTGGAAGCGAAATAGACATACAGCGCCCCAGGGCTGATGCCCGCTTCCTTGCAGATATCGTGCATGGTGCAGCGGTGAATTCCTGAACGCGCAAAGCAGAGTTCTGCCGCATCCAAGATGTGTTCGCGCCGCGCGCGCTGTGTAGACGGCTTGAGTTTCGGCATAGTCGTTACAGTCTTTGTATGTGTGTGTATGCGTGCATGTACCCGAGTGCGTAAGAACGAGTGTGTAAGCAAATGTTTGTCAGGGCGCCCACGTAGCGACGTTGCACATCCTCAGTCCCCAGCGGGCGTCCGCGCCCAGTGATGCGCATTGCGATGGCTGCCACTTCTCATCGCAACTTCAATTCGCAGCCCAGCATCACGTATGGCCGCTTCGCCTTGGCCTGATCGCCGCAATCATCATGACCCCGCTATAGCTCTGACGCTCGCGAACATATCCGCGTTGACGATGCGAGTGCCTTTGCGGCTTTGCCCTACACACGCTGCGCGGATGCATTCTCCAACAGCCATAAAACGAACGATCGTTTTATTTGTGGCAACATGTGAGCCTGGCTGTCGTATGCGTCAAGTCAAATCCAAAACAATTTCGCCGCTGAGGATGATCCGTACAAAAAAACAATTTTAAATCAATTCATTAAGCAAATGTATTCGATGGGGATTATATACAATTTCGGAGGAGCCCTAGCCTGAACAAGGCAAAGCCGCAGTGGATTGCTGCGTCATTGTGCGGTCCCGTTCTCGGGTCAATTGCCTTATTGGCGGCAGGGAACCGCGGTGATCGTGCAGACGGTTCCATCCGAGCCGACCAAGCACGATTCCTCCAGGTTGGCGGCCAATTTCCAATCGGAGTATTCGGTTCCAAGTTCAGGAGTGGAGCGCACGCGATGCCGCCAATTGGCACGCGCCTTTGTCCTTGCAAGCCACTCAAAAGTGGATGGTTCACCCCGCGCCATGACCGCAGCGCTAGTGCAAGTCTTTGCGCTCTGCGCCGATGCGAGGTCAATCGATCCAGCAGCCGATACCACCAAGATCAACGCCGCCGCCATCCTACCCCAGCCAAAAGCGCGATGAGTAAAGGAGCGCGGATGCAGGTTCCACGCACCGTCAAGAATGTCCAACGCGAAAGGTGAGGTGAGTCGCATAAATACGATCTTGGCGAATGGTGTCGGGAATGCAAGCACCCGGAATTTGATTTACTGAGCGATATCAGAATCGCATCAACCAATTCACCGTTCCGTAGAACTCGTCGAATCCGTCAGTTTTGCCGAAATCGTAGGCGTTATTGGAAAGACCGCCCGAAATCGAGACTTCTCCGCTGTTCCACTCGTAGCGTGCGAACAGTCCAACGCGGGATTGTGGGCGCAGCTCGTCACGCTGGCTGCCATCATCCAAAATCCGCGCTTCATCGAGCGCGTTGCCGTTGATACCCGCTTCCAATCCAAGCGAAACAGTTGGCAAAATCCGGTAGCCCAAGCGCCACCGTCCTGCATATGTCTGGTGCGCGTTTGTCCACGATGCGTCGAGCGACGTCCATGCCGTACTACCCAAGTTGAGCCAAAGCTCCAGCGCACCCTTAACCCCATATTCCATGCCTTGGGTCAACAGGCCGCCCAATTCGATTGGATCATCGGGTGAGACGGTATGATCGATCGCGGCAATGCCAACGAACGCCTTGGCCGTCAATTCGCCAAACCGCATCTGGTATCCGATTAAAGCCTCGGCGTAACTGACGGTTCCGTGGAACTTCCGCTCGGTATCCTTCGGGTCGCCTGCGCGGTGACCTTGGTAGCGGTATTGGCCGTATCCGCCCGAAGCGCGCAGCCGAACGCCATCGCCATAGATATCGCTGGTGGGAGCGAAGGTTATGCCCGAATAGAGCAACCACACGTCATGCGCAAAGTCAGCCCCGCTGTAGACTTCTCGCGAGTAGCGCGGAGATTCGCTGGCAAACGCGGTCGACGTCCCTAAGGTATTTAAAGTAAAAAATATTAGCAAAAGGAGAGCTAGAGTCTCAAAAAAATGTCGAAACGTATACGCGAGCGAAGTAGAAACTCGGCTCACTCGCTGAATACAACCCGTACTGCTTACGGATACTGCTTGCAAAACTTCACCGCATCGCAACAATACAAAACAAGAACAAAAACAATGTTAATTAAATATTCATACTATATATTTCAGTGGTCAAGCTTATTTTAGCGAATCGGAGGTTTTGCCGTTCAGAAACTCGATAAGAGCTGGTTCTGGGGAAGTATCAGCATCAACATTCGTTTACGCTGCAACATATGTAGATGCGCGGATAAGTAACGGAGTAGACTTTCCGAAAGCGGATCGAAAATTGCTCGCTAAAGCTGGTCTATTAACATATTGCTGCGACGCGATATTCTGAATTTATTGTGTATAAAAAATGTGTTATCGAGAGGAGCTGTAGCAAAGCGTCCGCTTAGCGATGCAAAACCCTCGTAACAAAACGACAATTGATGCAATGCAGCAAAACACTTCCGTTGGAGAACTATTCGGGTTAATATAGTCCCAGTTGATCGGACACCGCATCGTGCGGAGTTGGGGTCGTGCCCGGAGAGTGAGCGGATTTCCGCTTTTTTACAAACCCAGGTCCGTGGTCCAGATCGACAGAATATGCCCGGGTTTAATGAAGGGATCATGCCGCGAAGCGGAATGAATGCATGAAACCTTAAATTTGCATGGCATGTCGGAAGGCGGCTTCAGCGATTTTTTTCATAACGCTGGTTAAGTCCGTTTGGCTCCAAATGATCAGGCCCAAATGAATGGTCCTGTTATTGGGTGTGGAAAAATACTGAGTGGCCTCAATCAAGGGCCCGGAACGTTGAGTTGGGAATGCTATTCAAAAGTGATCCAGGGCTGATGCCGGTTCGGGACCGGATCTGGACATCGCTGATGTTTGCTTCCCTTGAGTTCACGTTGTTTCCAGTGAGGAGGAACAAAAATGTCGTCAGTAAATCAGGCGCAAAGTACGGGATTGGGACTATTCCAGAGTCTTTTTCCAAGCCCCCCAGTTCAACGACTTTGCCAACGCCGCACAGCATGCCCCCGACCAAATGATGCGTGGAATGGCGCGTTGCCAACTTGAAATGCAAAGCCTCGTCGTGCGCCGCGCGCAAGCCTACCTGGAGCTCCCCACTCGGGTTTCGCAGTGCCGGACGCCGCAGGATCTGATGGCTGAGCAGCAACGTTTCATGCAGACCTTTTTCAACCACTATAGCGAGAGCGCGCAGCATGTTATGCGGGCTTGGTCGCAGATGTTCCAGCTAACGCAAGAGTCGAGCGAGGCGGATCGCCAGAAGGGCGAACGCGATTTCCTATCGTTCCCAGAGCCCCGTTCGCTAAACGGTGTGGGCGGCGAGAGCCAGCACCAATATTCTTCAGCCAACCGTAAGGTTGCCTAAAATCGCGTGGCCGTCGCTGGGCTGCCTGGCCCAGCGACCCTGAGATACCCTGTGCATTGCAAGGACGCGGTGGGATTTGATCTCGACCCCCGACTAACCTGTTGTCCGCGGCTGCTGGTTCTCCACGCCAGAATCCTATTCGCCAGCACCGCGCAATATCACCCAACCCCTCGAAGTGCGGCGTCGACGAAATTGTCATCGTAACGCTGAGTTCCGTCGATGGTGGAAGCGGCGTCGCACTTTGCAGAATCCTCAAGCGCTAGAGCATTTTCCGACGAAGTGGACGCCGGTTCGTCGAAGAAAATGCGACCACTCAATAAGCTAGAGCGCACATCCGATTCCATCGGATCGAAAAGCGCGCTAGTGCATTCCCGCCAGCGCATTTCTCCCAAGCGTCACTGCTGCCCAAAGTCCCTCAAAATTGCTCTAAGGATTTGAGCGAATTGAAGCGCGGCAGGCAGCCATGGCTGAGGCTCAATCAATCTCCGGCAGTGCTTGAGCAAATCCCTTGAGCGAAATGGGAATGCCAATTCCAGCCTCTTCGGTTTGGAAGATAATGAAGATCGCTGTTTTTCCGTTTTCAGCTGGTCCACCAGCTTGTCCTCCACCACCACCTGCGCATAGCACGCGAATGAATGGCATCTGAGGAAGGGCGCGTGCCCCACGTCCTTATTGTCGATCTTCAGTCCCAGTCCAGGAGGCAGCAGGATTCCGAGCGGCGCAAACACACGCAACACCCGAGTTCCGTTAGCGAACTTCTGAAAATGACCGTTAGACCAACATTGTTTCGATCCTCCGCCGTGACGCTCTGAACAAGGGCGCACACTTCCTTTTTGGATCCTGGCGGCGGCGCTTTGCAAACGACCTGCCAGTCGCCGTGCTGCGCCTTCACCGCGCCTTCCGGTGCCTTGGTGTCTTGTGCAATCGCGGGAGAAATAGCCACGCTCAATCCACAAGCGGCCGCCACCAGAATAATCGCAAGCGATACGACCGGCTTTTTGATGCGCACGGATAAGGTCCGCATCATGCGTCGAACATTGGAATTTTGATCAGACAGGTGAACATAGTCGGGCAAGCGCAGAGCCTCCTGCGTTGGTATATCTATGAGTGTGAGGGTTCGCTCAAAGGCTTCATGTGTGGTGGCAACGCCAGCGCCGTGTCACACAGCACACAACCCTTTTGAACAAGGAATAGAGCCGATTCTTGGACCGACCGGAACGGCAAGCCGATCCGTGCCGCGTCTGCGCAGGATAAGTGGTTGTCAAGAGCGTAGAAATGCCGCAGAAAACTTGACTTGAGACAACTCAAGTGGTTGTGCTCTGGTCGATGGGGTGGGAATGCGCCCAAAGTGGGGCGCTGAAGCAACCGGTCGATATTGTTCTACCTAGCCGGCATGAGGCATGGTGGAGCGGTTGGGGCCAGGAGGCTCGGCGCCGTAACGCAGCTTCGCGAAGTGAGCGACGGTCGCCTCCGCATAGAAGCCTTTTCTGAGGGATGCCGATCCGGCACGCCCTTGTCTGACAAGATTGAAGAACAGTCCGGCTTAGTGTCCGGGCTCATTTTGGGGAGCAGGGAATGATCCGACGAATGCTTGGTTCGCTTTGGGCCGTTGCCACGCTGATTTTCGCGACCGCCGTCTTGTTCGGCGCCGATGCAGCGATGGCCGGCATGGGGCAGCCGACCGATGGGCAGCTAGGCATGCAGGTTGCTGCCTCGCCGATCGCGCAGCAGATCCATGAGTTCCATGACTTGGTCAACACGATCATCATTACGATCGCGATATTCGTGCTGATCTTGATGCTGTACGTGATGTTCCGCTTCAACGCGAAGGCCAATCCTACGCCCTCGCGCACCACCCACAATACGTTGCTGGAAGTGGCTTGGACCGTGATCCCCATCATGGTCCTGGTCTTTATCGCGCTGCCGTCGTTCCGCCTCTTGAGAGCGCAGTACGACTATCCGCCGCCCGATCTCACCATCAAGGCGACCGCATATCAGTGGTACTGGAACCACGAGTATCTGCCCAAGGACAAGGATGCCAAGGGCTTCGGCTTCGATAGCGTGATGCTGTCAGCTGATGAAATCAAAGAGCGTGAGGCCGAGGGCATTCCCTCGCCCCGTAATCTCGCCGTTGACAACGAAGTTCTGGTTCCGGTCAACAAGAACGTCAACGTTCTCGTAACCGCCGGCGACGTGCTCCATAACTGGACCATTCCTGGCTTCGGCTCCAAGGTCGACGCCGTGCCGGGCCGCATCAATACGACATGGTTCAGGGCAACGAAGACTGGAATTTTCTATGGTCAGTGCTCGGAGCTGTGCGGTAAGGACCACGCCTTCATGCCAATAGGTGTTCGCGTCGTTGATGAGGCCACCTACAAGGAGTGGTCTGACGCATTGGCAGCCAAGGACAAGAAGAAGGCGCGTGAAATCGCCAAGCGTGTCGCAATCGAGCAAGCCAAGAAGAAGCCGGATCATGTTGCTGACGCGCGCCAGTGACTGTCAGCCGATCGACGGCAATAAACACGAATACAAATCGCTTAAAAGAAATTCGCAAGCGAAGGGCAATTGACGATGGGTAGCACTGCAACTGCGGCTCACGACGACCACCACATCCCGACAGGGTGGAGGCGGTGGTTGTTCTCCACGAACCATAAAGACATCGGCACGATGTACATGATCTTCGCCATGGTAGCTGGCGTGATCGGTGGCCTCTTGTCGGTTGCCATGCGACTAGAGCTCGCCGAGCCTGGCTTGCAATATTTCCACAACGGCCACGCATTTAACGTGTTCGTCACCGCACACGGCCTCATCATGGTGTTCTTCATGGTGATGCCTGCGACGATGGGCGGTTTTGGCAACTGGTTCGTGCCGCTGATGATCGGCGCGCCGGATATGGCCTTCCCGCGCATGAACAACGTATCGTTCTGGCTGTTGCCGATGGCATTTTGCATGCTCATCCTGTCGCTGTTCGTGGAGGGTGACTCCGGTGGAATGGGCGTGGGTGGCGGCTGGACGCTCTATCCACCACTTGCAACGACCGGTTCGCCTGGTCCTGCGATGGATTTCGCCATTCTGTCGATGCACATCGCAGGTGCGTCATCGATCCTGGGCGCAATCAACTTCATCACCACGATCTTCAACATGCGCGCTCCTGGCATGACGCTGCACAAGATGCCGCTGTTTGCCTGGGCGGTGCTCGTCACCGCGTTCCTGTTGCTGCTGTCGCTGCCAGTCTTCGCCGGCGCCATCACGATGATGCTGACGGATCGTAACTTCGGCACGACGTTCTTCACCGCTTCAGGTGGTGGCGATCCGATCCTCTACCAGCACTTGTTCTGGTTCTTCGCTCACCCCGAAGTCTACATTCTCATCCTGCCCGGCTTCGGCATGGTCAGCCATATCGTTTCCACGTTCGCCAAGAAGCCGATCTTCGGTTATCTCGGCATGGCTTACGCCATGGTTGCGATCGGTCTGGTCGGCTTCATCGTTTGGGCCCATCACATGTACACTT
>AERA01002663.1_pt1 | contig 13135 bp, 10 predicted proteins | sample 267968 | NCBI WGS metagenome assembly AERA01 (sample SAMN02954363, study PRJNA61401) | activated sludge metagenome | biome: terrestrial; feature: wastewater treatment plant; material: activated biomass; isolation source: activated biomass of an industrial wastewater treatment plant | reverse complement strand
CTGACCATACCGGTAGCTGCCCTGGGGACGACAAACAGTCTGGCTGTCTCCTTCGATGACCTGGGTGGAGACGGAACCCGGTACTACTATACCGTTATTCATTGTGACCGGAACTGGCAGCCGACGCAGGAATTGACACCCTTCGAATACCTGAGTGGGTACCGGGAAGGTGAGATCCTCGATTATGAAATTTCGAGCGGGACATATCAGCATTATCTGCACTATTCCTTTTCCATCCCGAATGAGGAGGTCAGCTGGATGCTCTCTGGCAATTATTTACTGCTGGTCTACGAATACGGCCAACAGGAGAATCCCATCTTCACCAGACGATTTATGGTGGTGGACCAGAAAGTAAAAGCCGCGCCCAGAGCTACGCGGCCACCGGTGGTGTCGAAGCAGAATACGCACCAGGAAATCGATTTCTCCCTGCAGGTCGATCAGCTCAATCCATTCAATCCCCAGATGGAGATCTTCTGCACGGTGTTGCAAAACGGTCGCTGGGATAATGCCATTCAAAACATCGAGCCCCGGCTCATCACGGGCACGGTGCTGGACTATGAATACCAGGACAAGATCGTATTCCCGGCGGGCAAGGAATTCCGCAATCTCGATATCAGCAGTATGAAATTCAGGTCGGAGTTTGTCCTGGACGTCGAAGAGTATGATGACGGGTATAGTACGATCCTGTTTGCCGATGAGCCGCGCGCATACCAGGCCTATTTGTGGCGCCGGGATCTGAATGGGCGATTTGTGCCCTTCAACCGGGATTATAATCGGAAGGTCATTCCTCCGGATTCCCTGGCATCGACATTAAACCTTGTCAGGCGATTCAACTACCGGGAGCAGAATCTGGGCACGGATTATTCGGAAGTGGTTTTCACCCTGAACATGGATGAATCGTTCAAGGAACCGATCTATATCGTGGGCGGCATGACCGATTGGAAAATGCTGCCGGAATACAAAATGACTTTTGATCAACGGGTAGGCGCGTTCACCGGCCGGCTTTACCTGAAGCAGGGATACTACAACTATGGTTACGCCGTCCCGGATGCGAATGGTTTACCGGATTTTTCTGTGATCGAGGGCGACTGGTTTGCGACGGAAAACGAGTACACCCTCCTGGTGTATTACCGACCTCGCGGCGGGCAATATGACGAACTGGTCGGGGTGAGCAGTTTTAATTCCATTCCCTAGTTTTTGTCGGGTCGGCGAATTAGCCGAAATTCAGCCTTCAATTCAGGATAGGCAGCCGGGACCGGGATTTATCTGCTATTTGTCTGAATTGATAGAAAAAATACCGGGCGATCAGCGGCTTTACCCTATTATAGCCCGACAAAACCGGAAATCCATGAGGCAAGGATTGATTACACTCATTTGTTTCTTCCTCTTCACCCTGTCAACGACCGGCCAGGAACAATGGGATCTGGAGCGGTGTGTCCGGGAGGCATTCACCAATAGCCTGCTGCTCAGGCAGGCCAATCTCAATCATGAATCGTACCTGATCTCCGGAAAACAACTCCGCTTTGAACGCCTGCCCAGCCTCAATGCCAGCAGCAATGTGGGTGTCAGTTTTGGCCGCTTTGTCAACCCGGCCACCAACGATTTTGAAACCGAAAACTCCTGGTACCAGAGTGTGGGTGTTCAGGCGGGGGTAACGCTCTTCAATGGCTTCCGTTTGAACAATTCCATTCGTCAAAACAATCTTTATGTTTCAGCCACGTCAGAAGATATCGCCCAAACGCGGAATGATCTTGCCCTGAATGTTGCGCTGGCCTATCTGAATGTTTTATTCGCCTATGAGAATCTGGCTATCGCGGAAAATCGCGTCGACCTGACGCAACAACAGCTCGATCAGCTCAACAATATGATTGATGCCGGCACGCGACCGGAGAATGACCGGTACGATCTGCTTGCCCAGGTCGCGATTGATCAACAATCCGTTATCCAGGCCCAGAACAACATCGAGATCAACATGCTGTCGCTGAAACAACAGATGTTACTCGAATCTGATTTTCCCCTGGAAATTGAACGCCCCGCGATTGACCTGAATACAGTGGAAGCACTGGAGGCCCAGTCATTTGAAGCCGTGTACCAGGCCGCGCTGGCCAGTCAGCCACAAATCAAGGCCGCGGAATTACGGCAACAAGCCAGTGAACTGGGGGTCAATATCGCACGCAGTCAAATGATCCCGTCTTTGCGATTGGGTGCAAACATCGGATCCAACTGGTCTGACCTGGCGAAGGACGCGACCGGGTTCACCACGATCCGCTTGCCGCAGGAGGGTGTTTTTGTCAATGGAGAGGAAACCCTTTTTGAAGTGGAGACCGATATCCCGACAGGCCTTGTGACTACACCCTATTTCGATCAACTTGACAATAATCTCGGGTATGGCTTTGGCGCTACGCTGAGCATTCCGATTTTCAATAATAACAGTATTCGCGCCGGCATCGAACAAGCCAAGATCACGGCCATTCAGGCCGATATCTCCACGGAACAGACCAAACAAACCCTGAAAACTAATGTGCAGACCGCATTGACGGCTGCAAAAGCAGCACGCATCAATTTGAACGCATCTGAGGCCAGTGCCGTGGCAGCCCGTATCGCATTTGAAAATGCTGAGCGAAGAGCAGCGCTCGGTTCCATCAACAATTTCGAATACCTGAGCGCGCGAAACCTCAGGGATACTGCAGAGAACAACCTGCTGATCGCCAGGTATGACTATTTCTTCAGGATCAAAGTGCTTGAGTACTATATGGGTCGGGGTATTCAACTGGATTAAATCAGCCAGTATCTCAACTCTTGCAAAACGTATCATTCTCCTATGGCAAAAGCAAAAAAGAAATCATCCAAATGGTGGATCTGGGCCCTGGTCGGGGTGCTGTTAATCCTCATTATTGCGGCTGTGATCAAAGCCCGACAAAAACCGAAGGGGAGTCTGTTGAAACAGAAGTTGTGGCCCTGCGGGATATCCGTGAAACCGTGTCAGCCTCAGGAAAAATATTTCCGGAAAAGGAAGTCAAGATCTCTTCGGATGTGAGCGGCGAGATCGTTGAGTTGTTCGTCGAAGAGGGCGATTCCGTTAAAGCCGGTCAAATCCTGGCACGCATCGACCCGGAAGCGTATGTAAGCGCAGTGGAAAGAGCCCAGGCCAGTCTCAACGCGTCCAGATCTGAATTGGCCCGCTCCAAATCTTCCATCGAAAACGCACAGGCACAAATCGAACTGATCAAAGCGCAACTGGATAATGCCAAGCGCGTGCATGAACGCAATATCAAACTGAAAAAAGATGGCGTCATCTCCACCCAGGATTTTGAAGCCTCGGAAGCCAATGTGGCCCAACTGGAGGCCAACCTCCGCGCGGCAGAAGCCAGTCAACGCGCTGCGGTCCAGGCTGCCAAATCTTCAGAATTCAATGTGGCCAGCGCGGAGGCCGGACTGAAAGAGATCCGGACCAGCCTGAGCCGGACCACCATCTCATCACCGACCAGCGGCATCGTCAGCATGCTGAATGTGGAAGCCGGTGAGCGTGTCGTGGGGACGATTCAAATGACCGGAACTGAAATGATGCGGATCGCCAACTTCAACTCCATGGAGGTGCAGGTGGAGGTCAGTGAAAATGATATTCTGCGGGTGACCCTGGGCGATACGGCGGATATTGAAGTGGATGCCTACCTGGATAAGAAATTCAAAGGCGTCGTCACTGAAATCGCCAGTTCCGCTGCGAATGCGGCCAGTCAAACGATCCAGCTCACTTCTGACCAGGTGACCAATTTTATTGTGAAGATCCGGATACTCCAGTCATCGTACGCCAACCTGAAAAACCAATCCATGCCATTCCGTCCAGGGATGTCGGCAACAGTTGACATCAATACGCACACGGAGCGACAGATCATTGCGATACCCATCCAGGCCGTCACCACGCGAGAGGAGGAAAAATCAGACGCCGATACATCTAAAGTCAGCAGCACAGCTGATAAAAAACTGCTGGAAGTCGTGTTTGTCGTTGAAGCGGACACTGCACGCATGGCCGAAGTCACCACGGGCATCCAAGACAATGAATTCATTCAGATCCTTTCCGGACTGAATACCGGTGAGGTTGTCGTCACAGGACCGTATTCGACTGTGTCACGTAAACTCAAAATGGAATGATCCTGGACCCGAAAGAAAAGGAAAAGGATACTGACAACGAGAAAGACTAGCCGATGGGATCACGATCAGCCGATGGAGGCCTGATCATTTTTCTCAGACTTCCGGTGGCCGGAAAGGTCAAAACCAGGCTGGCTGCAACGGTTGGCCCTCATCGAGCGCTGGACATCTACAGGGAACTTGTTTCAAAAACACTGACTATCGCGAAACACACAGGTGTGCCCGTCTACCTGTATTACGAAGGAGAGATCCCCCGGGCGCAAAGCCGGGATCCATTTTTTGAGTATCGCGTTCAGGCTTCGGGAAATCTCGGTGATAAAATATTCTCTGCGCTGTCAGACATACTTGATTTGCATGCCAGGGCAGTGATTATCGGGAGTGATTGCCCGACGTTAACGCCGGATCTGATCCTCAACAGTTTCTATTTACTGGATGATTTTGATTTGGTTCTTGGACCGGCACAAGACGGCGGGTACTATTTGTTGGGATGCAAATCCGCGCATCGATCAATCTTTGAAAATATTGCATGGGGCACAGCGAACGTGCTGCACCAAACTGAGGCCAGATGTACGAAAGAAGGATTGACATTTACCTTACTCCCGATATTGTCAGATATCGATACTGAAGATGACTGGGAAAACTATTTGACGAAAACCGGAACGCGTTAATTCCTGCCGTATAAGACGACCTTGCCTTTGATATCCGTCATCGGGTTGCTTTTATAATAGAATACCACCCGGCGAATGATCCGGTCGTCGCCCCGAAGATCGATCGCCCGGGTTTCCTGGCCGGCGTCAATGAATTTCCGGATAGAAACCTCTTCCTTCCCGCCATTGGCAAAATGAACGACAACGCGGTCAAATTCAACGCCCTCATTCTCGACTGCCAGTTTGATCTCGCTGAACAGACCTCTCAATCGGGTCACTTGGATTTCGTCGTAGTCCGCTCCCCCATGCACTTTGGCGAAGCCGAGTTTTTCCCAGGGGCCTGGTTGGGCTGTAGCCGATGGCAAGGTCATGACGGACAGCAGGAGGAGACCGGTCAGATAAAATGTTTTTGTTTTCATCACCTGTGGATTTAGAATTGAATGCATTAGTGGCATGAGCATACCCCACCAAAAGTTAAATCCATTCTGCCTAAAGTTACAAAACAGCCGATGCGTACAACTGGTTATGCCCGGAAGCGCAACGGCAGGCTGTACGTCGACTTGACGGGTTTGCCGTCCAATCTGGCCGGATTCCAGGCAGGCATGCTGGATAGCACTCGCCTGCACTCCGCCTCGATCTCGTCACTTAACGCCTGCGGAATGCGGATATTGGAAACGTTCCCATTGGCCAGGATATCCCACTGGATCAGCACATCGCCTTCAATGCCATGCTTCCGGGCTACCGCCGGATACCGCAGATTGACGCTGAATAACTGCAGCAGGAAATTCTGTGTACAGGCATTGGGCTCAAGAAATGGATGATCCTGGCACGACTGGAGAATTGCCTCCTGTCGTTCCGGTCGCTTGAACAACGTCGTGATCAGCGTATCGTTCTTGTACAATCCTTCATTGATCTTTTCCCCCTCCTCGTTGTAGAGAAAGAATTTGCCATGCAATTTGTCATCATGCCAGGCATAGACCGACTCTACCATGCCATTGGTATCTAACTGGGTCCACTGGCCTTCCTTGCGATGATTGACAAAGTCACCCGATGAAGACTTTCCCTTCCCGGCTTCGCTCTCCAGCCAAAGACCATGTTTGCGGCCATACCGGTAGGTGCCCTGATATCGAATAGAGCCATCATCCCACCATGCATGATACGGTCCGTGTAAAAGCGTCATGGCTTCCGTACTATAGGTTCTGACCTCGGTCAACACTTTTTTGTCCGGGTGAAAAATCCGCACCCGAAAACCCTCGGTTACTTTCGACACGATATAATGAAACCCATATCGAATGGGCTTTTCATCCTCATCAAACGCGACATCAAACTTTCTTCGGTATTCGGTATTGTCATTGGTAAAATTCGCTTTATCCGCCAAGGCCCCTTCTGCAGTCCCGCAGGCCCACATTGAAATGAGGATGACCAGTATCATGAAGGTTAACACGATGCGGATACCTTGTGTGTGGTGATTCGTGAAGTCAGCCCTGTCGTGTTTCATGTGCTATAGTATGGGGTCCGTGAATGGATACAACGGTCAAAAATTACTTAATTCTCCGGGATGAAGGTGAAACAGGAGGATCTCAGGCAAACGGCCCGAAAGTAAAACTTACTTGTTGATGGGGGCGAAACACACGGATTCAATTTCACGCGTGACGGGATCAACGCTCGCGATTTCCAGCGTGGTGCTGTTGAGTACGCTGTCGAGGATATAGAGACTGTCGTACTTGATCGGCATCAGGATCTCGCCTATCCGTCGCTGGCGAATTTCGCCTTCATGCGCCCAGACCTCAAAGTGCTGACCTTGAGGAAGGGGTGGCAAATCGATCACCCGCAACATCATTTTACCGGAGAGTTTGCATTTATACACCACCACTTCAGCATCTGGCGCTGCTTCGCAACCGCGCAATTTGATCCGCTCTGTAGAGGCAGCGTTGACGAACCTGGATTGCTCTTTGGCCGCCATGTTCATACTGGAAAGCTGACTCACTTTCGCTTGTTCCCGGGCCAGCTTATCACATTGAACCAGGTAATCCTTCTGAAGGGAAAAATGCTCGCGGCAGAGAAAGGCCAATCCACCCAGGGCCAGTAAAATACCTCCAGCTGCTCCCCAGAGCACGCGCTTCTTGGAAAGGAACGAACTCTGAAGGGCGGTACGCTTCAAGCCCCGGTTGAACGAACTGCACATCTTGTTCCGGGCCTCATTCAACTGCGCCTGGATGTCAGGATACATGGCTGCCAAACGCTCGACCTCCTGGCTTTCCTCCTCGGATGTCAGGCCCAGAACGTATTTGTCAATCCACCCACCTTCGATCAGCTCCTTCCGGGTCAATGCTTATGTATTTGGTCAGTTAAATTAAAAACTATCCTGCTTCGGAAAAGTTTACTGCAATCCCTGCTGCGGATCACCAGCGAAAGAGATTCCAGCGCTCAGATGATAGGGGGGTTTAACAATTCGTGCTTAAATTAGTTGAGTGAATCAGGCCAAAATTCTCAGCTGTTGCTTTGTGTTGCTTATTGGAATTCCCGATGTCGGGATCGGGCAATCTCCCGAGATTCTCAAGGTGAACAACAAGTCCTTTGGCGCGATCAATCGCTATTTTGTGATCCCGCCGGGATGGTCGCCGCAGGTCATTTTCCTGGCCGGAAAAAACATCAAGGAACTCCGGCTGACCCGTTTTTACCGGCTGGAGGAGCCGTCCCAGCACGGCAGCACACACATCGCCCTCGGTGTATATCAAACCGGCGTTCGTGAAAATCTGGGCCAGAAACTGAAATACCCGATCATTCCGGGCCATACCTATGAAATGAAGATCTGGCTTGCCTGGTCACCTGTGCGGACGACCGTGCACCAGATCTATCAACAACACGATCCGGCCACTTCACTGCGGCCTGTAAAACTCCAGTTGTATGGGTTTGCGGATAAAAATGATTACAACAACAGCCTGCTGGCCGAATCGCCACTGATCGATCACACCGATTGGAAGGAATATACCCTGACTTTTGAGAGCCCCGGGAAATACAGGTATTTCTACCTGGTTCCGGTTTGGGAGGGCGAGCACTATTACAATGGAAACTTGCTGCTTGATAACCTGACCGACATCCAGGTCAAGTTGAAACGGCGTCGCAAATAATCGACCGGAATATCAGACATCAAACTCAACCGTATCACCAGTACTGAAGAATCCGCGCCCATTTGATCCGGATTTTGGTTTCTTGCCGGTCTTGCCGGACTTCTTCGCTTTCGGCTTGGTTTTCGATTTCTTTTTGGGCGCAGGAGCTGAAGAAACACCAAAGAGATCGGCCTGCGCACCTGCGCCTTTACCGGCCTTTGGTTTTTCCTCCACGGTCGCTTCTGGTTCAGGATCCTGGCCCACCACTTCAGCGTGGAGCAATTTTTTTTCCGTGAGTTTATTCCCCAATGCTTTCCAACCTTTGACATCAATAAACTCGGCTGGCACGAACGTTTCAATTACCTTTTTCCGGTTTTCCATGAAGGCGTAGGATACTTCAGCTTCTTCCTCCAGTGTGGCCAAAAAAAGTTTCGATGCCGGGTGCTCGGAGATGAACCGGAAGCGCTGATTAAGGGTGGAGGTTTCAACCAGGAAACGCTTCACCATCGTCCATTCTTTTTCCCCTTCAAAGTAAATCGCGGTGACAGGTCTTTCAGGTTTGAACTTGCCGGCGATCAACAGGTCTTTCGCGTCCAGTTTGCCGGTGGGATCGAATTCCTGGATCTGGTATTCTCCGGTCTTGTAAATCGCGAGCACCTGGTCGCCCGTATCGAAACGTCCCAGGAATACCCCACGCTCATCCTTGGAAATTCGCCCACTGATCTCATCATACCAGTACGGCTGCGCGCCGATGGTGCTCTTGCCCACCTCCAGCTGCGCGATCTTGCGCACAGGATATTTGGTGACAATATTTCCGCCCGCAGACCGACCTTTGACCGCTAGCATTTCAAAATCGAAATCAAAGATCTTGATCCGGGCCTTGCTGCCGGGCGACAACGTGATTTCCACCCGCTCCGACTCCCCATTTGGATGCACCTGGAAATAGAGCACGCGTGAATCCTTCCCGCCTTTGGTCAGATCATATTCCTTGTCCCGCGTGATCGACGTGATGTTGAAGCGCTTGGCATAGGTCACACCCGTCGGACCATCCACATAGATCAAATGATAGATCGTCCGGTCATCATTTTTCTTCCAGACATTCACATGGATGATATTCTTGCCGACAAAAGTCTTATCGGCCATGCGGGTGACCATGAACTTGCCATCCTTCCGGAAAGCAATCACATCATCGAGTTCGCTGCAATCGCAGATGAATTCATCTTTTTTCAAACCATAACCCACAAATCCTTCCTTTCGATTGACATACAATTTCGCGTTGGCGGCGATGACTTCCGCTGCCTGGATGGATTCAAAGGTGACAATCTCGGTTTTGCGTTCACGCCCTTTGCCGTATTTATCTAAAAGTCGCTTGTAGTAATCAATCGTATACGCGGTCAGATGCTTCAGGTGATGACGCACCTGCTTCAGATCCTCTTCAATCCGGACAATCAATTCTTCAGCCTGGAAGGAATTGTATTTGGAAATCCGTTTGATCCGGATCTCGGTCAGCCGCAGAATATCATCTTGCGTGATGTCACGATGAAGTGGCAGGCGCTTGTCATTTTTCTTTTGGGTGGATGGCGTACAAACATATTTCGCCAATCCTTTGTCAATGACAGCCATGACCGCCTCCCAGGTCTCGCATTCCTCAATGTCGCGATAGATGCGGTTTTCGATAAAAATGCGCTCCAGACTGGCGAAATGCCATTTCTCCTCCAGTTCGTTCTGCCGGATCGCCAACTCCTGGCCCAACAGATCTTTCGTCTGGAATGTACAGATCCGAAGAATCTCATCCACAGTCAGAAAGACCGGTTTGTTATTCTGAATGATACATGCATTGGGCGAAATGGAAACCTCGCATTGCGTGAACGCGTATAACGCGTCAATCGTCTGATCCGGCGAAACACCTGGCTGCAGTTCGATCACGATCTCCACTTCCGCAGCTGTGTTGTCACTCATCTTGCGGATCTTGATCTGGCCTTTTTCGCTGGCCTTGACGATGGAGTCAATCAATGAGCCGGTGGTGACGCCAAATGGAATATCACGGATCACCAGGGTGCTCTTATCCTGCTTCTCGATCTTCACCCGCACGCGCACCTTGCCCCCGCGCAATCCGCCCTGGTAATCGGAAACATCGATCATCCCGCCTGTCTGGAAATCCGGGTAGAGTTTGAATCGTTTTTCTTCCAGGACCTTGATGGAGGCCTGGATCAGTTCGACAAAATTGTGTGGCAGGATCTTTGTCGCCAGCCCCACCGCGATCCCCTCGACGCCTTGTGCCAGGACAAGGGGAAATTTCATCGGGAGGGAAATCGGTTCATTTCGTCGGCCATCATACGACAGCTGCCAGGGTGTGGTCTGGGGATTGATGGCCACTTCCTGGGCAAATTTGGTCAGCCGGGCTTCAATATATCGAGGGGCCGCGGCGCTGTCGCCGGTACGGATATCACCCCAGTTGCCCTGCGTCTCGATCAGCAGGTCTTTCTGACCCAGGTTGACCAGGGCCTCCCCGATCGCGGCGTCACCATGCGGGTGGAATTGCATGGTAAACCCGATGATATTGGCCACTTTGTGAAAACGACCATCGTGCATTTCCGCCATGGCATGCAGGATCCGGCGCTGCACAGGTTTCAACCCGTCCTGGATATCTGGCACCGCGCGCTCCAGGATCACGTAGGATGCATAGTCGAGGAAATACGACTCATACATGCCATCCAGCGCGATCACTTGTGAAGTCTCGGGCGTTGTGGATTCAGGTTTGACCGGGCGTTTCTTGCGAGCCATGTATTCGATGATGAGAACCGGTAAAGATACACCAGGCTGGATTTATATGGCAAATACATGCCATATGTGTACATCCCGCCATGGTTGGTGACGATGGAAGAGAGATATAACCGGAAAGAGCGCTCTAGCTGTTTTCGATCTTGTTGAGCAGGCCGCGGAGGTTTTTGATGTCCTTGTCCTTTTCTTCCTCACTGACATTCCTGAGAGCCTCCTCCAGGATCCGGACGGCTTCGGCTTTGCCCTGGACCTTATAGACGAGGGAAGCGTAGGTGAAAATATGTTTTGGATCCTCCGATTTGGCCGCTTTGGACGCCGCATCGAGTGCCAGGTTGAGGCAAATCGGATCCCGCTGCCCATATTTTTCAAGCTGCAGCGCGAGTGCGTTCAAAGCATCCGGATCGTTTTTGATATGCTTCCTGACATATGTATTGACCAGTGATTCGATCCCGGATAATTGCTGCAGCTGGAGTGCATAATCGATCCTGCTCTTCGCCATAAAGGCATCCGCTTCGCCGGACAGGTGTTTGTCCATCGTCTTCTCCACCAGGGACATCAACTCCTCACTTTCGAATTCAATCGCGCGCTGGACGGTATTGGCTGCAGCTGTCCGGATCTTTTGATCTACGGCTTCGGCTGAAGTCAATTTGATGATCTTCGATTTGTGTTCTTCGAGCAATTCGAAACACTGACAATCAAACTGAGTCGCGGCCTCCAGGATCAATTTCAAATTTTCTTCTGTGCCCAGATCCGATTGCGATGCCAGGTAGTCATTGGAAACCTTGACGGAAGATTTCCCGGCCTTATTCAATGCGGCAACATACTTATAGACAAGGTCATAGGAACGGTCGCCCGCTTCATACGCTTCGGCATACTTGTGACTGTTATCATACTTGGCGAGAACGGTTTGTGCCAGCTGGATCAAGTCCGCCGGACCTTTCGCTCCCACCACTTTCTGGATCACTTCCTGGTCAGCACTGATAAAAAACAAGGTCGGGAAAGCGGAGACCGGAAATTTCTGTCGGAAATCAAGTCCGATGCCCTTCTCCGCGTCAATTTTCATGTTGATAAAATTGGCATTGAAGAGCTCGCCCACTTCCGGGTCCGGAAAGGTATTCGCCGCCATACGCTTGCAGGGACCACACCATACCGCATATGCGTCGACAAAGATGATCCGGTCCTCCTCTTTGGCCTTGAGCACAGCTTCCTCCCATGTCCCATTGAAAAATTCGATCCCCTGCGCCTCTGCCACAAGACTGATCAAGGTTAAAACAGCAATCACGATATATCGCATAGTCTTCATCTGATATTAAATCCGGTTATCAACTCTTTCATCTCTTACATCTCATTCAACTCTTAAAACTCTTACAAATGCCTTTCCGCATGGTACGACGATCTCACCAGCGGCCCGCTTTCCACAAATGCAAATCCACGCTTCATGCCTTCTTCATGGTACATCGCAAAAACATCCGGATGCACAAATTCCGCCACGGCCAAATGCATGGGTGTTGGTTGCAGGTATTGGCCGATCGTCATGACATCACAGCCATGGGCCCGCAGGTCATCCATCGTGGCCAACACTTCATCTTTCGTTTCGCCCAACCCCACCATGATGCCGGACTTGGTTCGCTTTCCATAATCCTTTGTGCGTTGAATTTGTTCGAGGCTTCGCTCATACCTGGCTTGCGGGCGCACTAACCGGTATAACCGCGGAACGGTTTCCATATTGTGAGAGACCACCTCCTGGCCGCCTTCGATCATTCGCTCGAGGGCTGTCCAGCGCGATTTGACATCGGGAATCAGCGTCTCGATCGTAGTTTCCGGAGAAAGCGCCTTGACCTGGATGACCGTCTGGTACCAGATCTCCGCGCCGGAGTCTTTGAGTTCATCGCGATTGACAGACGTGATCACAGCGTGTTTGACCTGCATCAACCGGATCGCTTCCGCTACGCGCCGGGGCTCATCTTCGTCATACTCATTCGGTCGCCCGGTTTTGACTGCGCAAAATGAGCAGGCCCGGGTACAAACATTGCCCAGGATCATGAACGTCGCAGTCCCCGCGCCCCAGCATTCGCCCATATTGGGACAATTGCCGCTCTGACATATCGTATGGAGCTGGTACTGGTCAACAAGCGACCGGACCTTGCGATATTCCTCGCCAATGGGCAGCTTCACCCGAAGCCAATCCGGCTTCCGCGCTCTCGGCTGACCTGCTGAAACGGGCACCTCGATCATCAGGGTGCAAAGGTAAGGGGAAAAAGGGGAAGGCGGAGGCGGAGGCTAAGGCTAAGGAAATTCTTGCGAGTGATTCACTTCTGACAAGAATACATTCATTTCCAAACGAAATATTCTCCTCCCTCGGGGGAGGATGGGAGGGGGAATCTGAAAGTGGAGGCTAAGGCGGAGGCAGAGGCAGAGGCGAAGGCGGAGGGGAGGTGGACGGGTAACAGT
>AERA01009744.1_pt1 | contig 13151 bp, 8 predicted proteins | sample 267968 | NCBI WGS metagenome assembly AERA01 (sample SAMN02954363, study PRJNA61401) | activated sludge metagenome | biome: terrestrial; feature: wastewater treatment plant; material: activated biomass; isolation source: activated biomass of an industrial wastewater treatment plant | reverse complement strand
GTGATGCAACACTCGATCTCGTTGTTTCGGGATTATCGCTTCAGCATGTCAACGATCTGCCGGGAACGCTCGTGCAGATTCGGCGGGCACTGAAGCCGGACGGGTTGTTTCTAGCGTCCCTACTTGGCGGGAGTACGCTTGGTGAGCTGGGTGCAGCGTGGCTTGCGGCGGAAGCGGAAATTACAGGTGGTGCTTCGCCGCGTGTTGCCCCTGCGATTGATCTCAGGGATCTCGGCGGGCTCCTACAGCGCGCCGGTTTTGCCTTGCCCGTTGTTGATAGCGATGTCGTGCAGGTTTCTTATTCGTCACCGCTGGCCCTCATGATGGACATCAAATCGATGGGCGCCAGCAACGTGCTCAATGCGCGACGTCGCGCTATGACGCGGCGAGATGTTCTGGCGCGTGCTGCGCAAATTTATGAGGAACGGCATGCGCGCGCCGATGGGCGCATCACGGCGACATTCGAGATTTTGACGGTGACGGCATGGGCGCCTGATCCCAGTCAGCAGAAGCCGTTGAAACCGGGTTCTGCCGCCATGCGCCTTGCCGATGCGCTTGGCACCACGGAGCGGCCAGCGCGTGACGATACCGAAGCAGGTTAGAGCAGGTCAGAGTTAGATTGAATTATATCTGACCCATGTGGCCTGCTCTCATTCTTATTTGAGAGACCGATTCACGCCTTCGACGGAAGCAGGCTTGCTTCCATCTTAGCCTATCGGGCTCTATGTCGAGCGAGGCCCGCGCATCTGCTTCAAGGCCGATTCGATCCGTCGCCAATCGCGAGCTTGATCCATAGAGCCAGTGTCCTCGAGTGATTTTGCTTTTTGGGCAGCTTCGACTACGGCTTTGTCGCCGTGAGCTTCGAGAAGCCTACGGGCGTGCTCCTGAATTTCCGTCGCAAGCATTTTTTGCATCTCCTCTCTGTGTTGGTATTCACTGGATGCTCTCGTTGCATCTCATCTGCACGATCTGGGCTGTGCGTTTGTGCGAAGCTCCCTCGCCTCCCCGGCGCCATTGCGGGCATCAGTGCCTCAGGCAACGCTAAATCGACTATCCTGCAATCTTGCGGACTTGATCTTGCGCCCGATCAATGGCGATGCGCGATGTAACGCGCGATCGTCACGGTTACGGCGAGTGCGCAGTTGCCCGATGAGCTTATGCGGTTCTCGCGTGAGAGCAACCCTTGCGTGGCTACCGACAGTTCACCAAGTTGGTGCTCAATTGCCAGACTCTGGTTGTAATGCATCGAATTTGGGCAATCGTATTGTCAGCAATTTTCATAAGATCGCACTCATGTTAAGTGGAAACATGAATGCGATCGGGACCCTTATGCTGGGCGAGTTTTTCGTGGCTTAGCCCGCGACGCGCTTCAGCTCTACGCGCACCCAGAGTGTCGTCAATCAGCACAGCAAATCGCGGAGTGCTGGTATCAGTGGTGCGTCAGCGGGTGGCATTGGATAATTTTGCAATCGATTGGCGCGTGCCCACGCGATTTCTTGCCCTTCACGCGGTACGATTTCGCCATCCCATGTTCGGCAAATGTAGAGCGGCATCAAGAGGTGGAAATCGTCATAGGTGTGGCTGGCGAATGTCAGCGGCGCAATGCAGGTGCGGCAGAGCTCGATGCTGAGCTCCTCGCGCAGTTCGCGAATAAGTGCGTCTTCTGGTGTTTCGCCGGGATCGACCTTGCCGCCAGGAAACTCCCATAGACCTGCGAGTTGCTTTCCCTGAGGGCGCTGGGAGATCAGCACGCGATTGTCACCATCGATCAGTGCCACGGCGACAACGAGCAAAAGGCGACGCGCGGATGCAGTCGTAGTCGTCATATGCTCATGCCCAGTCATGCCTTGCGCGTCAGGAGGTAAGTCGTTTCACACAATGCGGTCAGTCCGCGCTGTTGCAGACCCTCGTTATTTGCGAGGACGTCAACCTTCTTGATTTCGGTAATATCGAAGTGATCCTGATAAAGCGCGCGGACTTCATCATCCGAGACGGTGAACGGGGGCCCGTCCATTTCTCGAGCGTCGTAGTTGACGGTTATCAGTAGAACCTTGGTGCCGGGCTTGAGGCGATTGCTGAGCGTGGTCGCGTAGCGCTTGCGCAATTCAGGGGGAAGGGCAATGAGGCTCGCACGGTCGTAGACGGCATCGGCACTGGCAAATACCTCGGCGGGCAGCGCAAAGAAGTCGCCGCACCAAAGCTGGTAACGGCCTCCGAGATACGTGTGGAATCCACTTTCATTCATTACGATATGGCGGACGCGGTGGCGCGCGAGAAATTCCTCCAACGCCTTCTGGGACAGCTCCACGCCGATGACTTCATGGCCATGTTGGGCGAGCCAAGCCATATCGAGAGACGCGCCGCACAACGGCACAAGTACGCGGGAACGCTCCGGCAAGCCCAGTGCGGGCCATTGTGCGATCAACTCGGGGTGGGCGTCATCGCGGTGCCAGCCCGTTTCACCCTTATTCCATCGTTCAAGCCAGAAATTTGGCTGCATGCTGCTCTCCTTCGGTGGGCTGCTTGCCAAGCCTTTTCGGGAAAGCGTGACGCGCAACCGGTCGTATTTCGGTCAGCTGCGATAATCTGCGTTTATCGAGATGTAATCGTGGGTGAGATCACAGGTCCACACGGTCGCCGATGCCTTTCCGACGCCGACGTCGGCGCGGATCAATATTTCGCGGTTCTTCATATAGGCGGCGACAGTCGCTTCGACGTATTCCTCGGCGCGCTCGCCATTTCGCGCGACACAATGTTCTCCGAACCAGATCGTCAGCTTGTCGCGGTCAGCCGCTTCACCCGATTTGCCAACCGCCATCACGACGCGCCCCCAATTTGGGTCTTCGCCGGCAATTGCGGCCTTGAGGATTGGTGAGTTGGCGCAAGCGCGAGCAATTGTGCGGGCGGCCTTGAAGCTCTCTGCTCCGGTAATTTCGAACGTCACAAATTTCGAAAGACCCTCGCCGTCCTTGGCTACCTGAATGGCGAGATCGCGCATCAGGCTATGGAAGGCTGCACCGAAAACAGCAAGGCGCTTATCGGACTTTTTGTTAATTGGCTCCTGCCCGCGCTTTGCAGCTGTGCCGGTTGCGAATGCAAGGCATGTGTCGCTGGTTGACGTGTCACCATCGACCGTCATGCAGTTGAATGTTGTCTCAGCGTGTTCGGATACGAGATTCTGCAGAAGCTTGTGGGATATGGCAGCATCGGTGAAAATGTAACACAGCATCGTCGCCATATCGGGAGCGATCATTCCAGCGCCCTTGCAGAAGCCGTTTATCGTCACCTTCACGCCATCTAGGTCAACTTTGCGCGTTGCGACCTTTGGATATGTGTCGGTGGTCATTATGGCGCGGGCAGCGTCTTCGAATGCATTGGCTTTCGCTTTTTTTGCGAGTTCTGCCAGCATTGGTGTGAATTTCGTCACATCCATTGGCTCACCGATCACGCCTGTCGAAGATACGTAGACCTTGTTCGGTTTGCAGCCAGCGGCGGCTGCAGCGGCAGCGACTGTTGCTTCGACGGCCTCACGCCCTTTCATTCCCGTAAAGGCATTGGCGTTGCCCGAATTGACGACAAGTATGCGGGCTTTACCTTTAGCGAGGTTCTCGCGGCAAAGGAGGACCGGTGCTGAGCAGGTTTTTGACTGGGTCAGAACGCCAGCGGCAACTGTTCCTGGTTCCATGACAGCCACCATAAGATCTGTCCGATCTTTGTAGCGGATTCCCGCCTCGGCCGTGGCGAAGCGCACCCCATCGATTGCTGGCAGACGTGCGAGCTTTTCAGGTGCGAACGGGGAAACGGTAGTGATCTTGCCCATGTGACGGTGATCCGGAAATTTTGTTCGGGGACATAGCCCAAACAGATCGGGCCGCCTTTTTCAAGCGGCCCGAAGCAGAGTTCAGTCATCACGTGGTGTTATTCAGAGCGTGGAGTTATTGGCATTTCGATCAATCGGCGCGGCAAGAACCCCGACTGACACCGGGTTCGCGCTGATCTTGCATTTGCCTATTTCTTCTCTTCGGGCTTTTTCTCGTCTGGCTTTGCTTCGCCGCCTTCTGACTTTTCCTGGGCTTCCAGCTGCTTCTTGATCAATTCCTCGATCTGGCGGCGCTGGGCGTCCTGCTGGTTGTTTTGCTCCTCGGCCTCTTTCTTGATGGCTTCATCAAGGTATTCGATCTTGGCCTGGTCGCGCAGTTTCGCGGCAACGGCTTGAGCGCGCTGGTGGATCATGGACGCGAGGATGCGATCTTTGACCTCTTCGAATGTGGGCGGGGGCTTCTGACGGCGGTCTTCAAGCTTGATCAGATGCCAGCCGAACTGGCTTTTCACCGGAGCGGAGACTTCACCCTTCTTCAGGGCGAATGCAGCCTGCTCGAAGGCGGGGACCATCTGGCCTTGGGAGAAATAGCCCAGCATGCCGCCATCGTCCTTGGTGCCAGGATCCTTGGAATTCTCCTTGGCTAAAGTTGCGAAATCGGCTCCGCCATCAATTTTCTTTTTGAGTTCATTGGCCGCATCCTCAGTATCGACAAGGATATGACGAGCCTGGACTTCCTCTTTTGGCTTCAATGACTTGACCTGATCGTCATAGTAAGCCTTGGCAGCTTCCTCGCCGACGGAGGAATTGATTTCCTTGTCGAAATAAGCGTCACGCAGGGCGCGGTTGCGCCAGTATTTCATGCGCTCAGCGAAATTTGGTCCCTCAGACAGCTTCGCGTCCTCGGCAGCCTTAGAGAATAGATTGTTTTCAATCAGAAATTCCGCCAGAACGCGGCGCTTGGTAGCATCGGGAAGGTTGCCCAGATCGCGACCAATCTCGTCCTCGGCGAGTTTCAGATCGCCTTCCGTAATTGGAACGCCGTTGACGGTGGCGATGACCTTGCTGGCGTCCTGGGCTGAAGCGGGAGCCGGTTGCGTCAGCAGCACGGCTAGAGCGCACATTGCGGGTGCTGTAGCTTTCAACAAAAGCGTGGAACGGACGAAATTCACGGGCGTTTTCCCTGGTTGTGGCAGATGCATCGCGTGATGCGGGCGGCTTCTTCAGGCCATGCTGTAGACGGTCCGCCGCATGGATAGACGGGCGCCGTGGTGCTGCCAAGTTAAGTTTTATCCAGCATTGCCAAAGCCCCATTGGGGCCTTTTAGCGGCACCGGCTGAGGTTCGTCACCCTGCGGTTCGTCGCGTTGACAGTCTTAATGGCGGTCCTTATCTGTGCGGCGGAATGTATCGCTGGTTCGCTGCGCCATGGCGCGTCCCAAAGCAGCGAGTGCCGGAGCCCCCTATTTTCCGGTCCTCAAGCTTGGAGTTGGAGGGCGATACCATAAACCCTGGCAGCGATGCGGTGCGGTGGATGAACCGTTGCGCCCAATCGCTCGTTTTCTATTGAGGACTCCCGCATGTTGACGTCGTTCGGATCGCTTGCTTCGAAGATTTTCGGTTCATCGAACGACCGTCGAGTACGCTCCTTCAAAGCGCGCGTCGCGGCCGTCAATGCGCTGGAGGACGAGGTTTCCAAACTCAGTGACGCTGACCTGAGGGCCAGGACGGAGCAGTTCCGGGCGGAGTTTGCGGCTGGAAAGTCACTCGATGATCTTCTCGCGCCCGCTTTCGCAACCGTGCGCGAGGCGGCCAAGCGTACCCTCGGTCAGCGGCATTTCGATGTGCAGATGATCGGCGGTATGGTGCTCCATGAGGGCAACATCGCCGAAATGAAGACGGGCGAAGGCAAGACGCTGGTTGCGACGCTCGCTGTTTATCTCAATGCCATTGCGGGGCGCGGTGTCCACGTCGTGACGGTGAACGACTACCTGGCCAAGCGCGACGCGGAATGGATGGGGCGTGTCTACAAGTTCCTTGGCCTCACCGTTGGGTGCATCGTGCACGGTCTCGACGACGAACAGCGCAAGGAACAGTACGACTGCGATGTGACCTATGCGACCAACAACGAGCTGGGTTTTGATTATCTTCGCGACAACATGAAGATGAGCAAGGCCGAGATGGTGCAGCGCGGCCATGCTTTTGCGATTGTCGACGAGGTCGACTCGATCTTGATCGACGAGGCGCGCACGCCGCTCATCATTTCCGGTCCCGTCGAGGATCGCACCGAACTTTACATGGCCATCGACGCCTTCATTCCGCAACTGCAGGCGGAACATTTCGAACTCGATGAGAAGCAGCGTCAGGTATCGCTTACGGATGCAGGCAACGAGTTCATTGAGGAACTGCTTGTCAATGCGGGTATGCTCGAAGGTTCGCTCTATGACATCGAGAACGTGACGCTGGTTCATCATATCAACCAGGCCCTGAAGGCACATAAGCTGTTCCAGCGCGATAAGGACTACATCGTCAAAGGAAACGAGGTTGTCATTATCGACGAGTTTACCGGGCGCATGATGCCTGGGCGGCGTTATTCGGAGGGTTTGCATCAGTCGCTCGAAGCTAAGGAGCGCGTCGAGATCCAGCCTGAGAACCAGACGCTGGCATCAATCACTTTCCAGAACTATTTCCGGCTCTACGACAAGCTCGCGGGCATGACCGGTACGGCTTCGACGGAAGCCAGTGAGTTCATGGATATTTACGGTCTCGATGTCGTTGAAATCCCGACCAATCGGGAAATTTCGCGTATCGACGACGACGATGAGGTTTATCGTACTCAGCCGGAGAAACTCGCGGCAATTGTATTGACGATCGCAGATTGCGCACGGCGCGGACAACCGCTGCTGGTTGGTACTGTTTCGATTGAGAAGTCCGAACAGCTCTCGGAACTTCTGTCGGACAAAAAGTACATTGAGGAGTTGGGCCGCAAGACGCTCGTGCAGTCAGATGAGATCAAGCACGAACGCGACCATGAGCTTAAGCAGCAGCTCGCTGACATCGGTAATCACCTTGTCGAACTGGCCAAGAAGACTAAATCGGGAAGCCAGATTATTGCGCATCAGGTTCTCAATGCGCGTTATCACGAACAAGAAGCCAATATCGTTGCTCAGGCTGGCGTGCCAGGGGCGATAACCATCGCCACAAACATGGCTGGTCGCGGTACTGACATCCAGCTCGGCGGTAACGCGGAATATCGCTTGCGCGATTGGATTGCGGCGGAGCGCGATGCGGGGCGTGATCCAAGCGCATCGGATATCGCCAGCCAAGAGCGTGAAATTGCTGCCGACATCAGCACCAAAAAGGCGCGGGCGCTCGACGCAGGCGGTCTCTACGTGCTCGGTACCGAGCGCCATGAAAGCCGGCGCATCGACAACCAGCTGCGTGGTCGCTCGGGCCGACAGGGCGACCCGGGACATTCCAAGTTCTACCTCGCGCTTGACGACGATCTGATGCGGATTTTCGGATCTGAGCGCATGGACAGCATGGTGCGCACGCTGGGCCTCAAGGAAGGCGAGGCGATTGCGCACCGCTGGATGAACAAGTCGCTTGAAATGGCGCAAAAGAAGGTCGAAGCGCGCAACTTCGATATTCGAAAGCAGATCCTCAAATATGACGATGTCATGAATGACCAGCGCAAGGTCATCTTTGATCATCGCAAGGAGATCATGGCCGAGGATGACGTCTCTGAAACGGTGAAGGATCTGCGCCAACAGGTGATCGGCGAACTCGTCAGCCGCCATATTCCTGAGCGCGCCTACGCGGAGCAGTGGGATACGGAAGGGCTTGAGGAGGCCGTTGAGAATACCTTCGCTCTCAAGTTGCCGATCAGTGAGTGGGCGGCGGAAGAAGGTATTGCGGACGAGGAAATCAAAGAACGTCTCACCAAGGAGATCGACGCTAAGGCAGCCGCGTTGCAAGCGGAGGTTGGTCAGGACGTCCTCAACAACTATCAGGGCGCCAAGGGCTTCATCAATGTCGTCGCGGACGATAGCGGCTTGAAGCCGCTCGTCGATAACCCTGACGGGAATCTCGCAGACATCGGCCGCTATCTCTACAACACGCCGAACCCGGCGGTCCGTATCACTGGGTTGTCAGCTGAGCAGGCTGCACAACAGGCTTGGCAAATCGGCGACCAGTTCATGCAGCAGTATTTCGATGCAAAGAACTTCGTCGATCAAGTTGAAGAGAATGGCGCTGTTTCTGCCTCGACGCTTGGTGCGCTGCGGCTGCGCGAAGTCGAGAAGATGGTTCTTCTGCAGACACTCGACCATCTCTGGCGTGAGCATCTCGTCACGCTTGAGCATTTGCGGCAAGTGATTGGCTTCCGTGCTTATGGCCAGCGCGATCCTCTCAATGAGTACAAGAGTGAGGCCTTCACTCTGTTCCAGAACATGCTATTGCGTCTGCGTGAGAATGTGACGCGCGTGCTGATGACGTTGAAGCCCGGGCAGGAATCAGAAGAGGAGCTTATGCATCCTGCTGAGTTGCCGCCGATGGAGGCGCATCATCTCGATCCGATGACGGGAATGGATGAATTTGCAATGGCCGATGCTGCGATCATGGGTGGCGGCACTGCAACGCCTATGCCTGAGCGGCGTCAGCCTGTGCAATCGCGTCGTGGGGCCAGCGAGGTTGATCCCAACGATCCGTCAACGTGGGGTAAAGTTTCGCGCAACGCACCTTGCCCGTGTGGATCTGGCAAAAAGTACAAGCACTGTCACGGCAAGCACGCGTGATGATGGTGTCGTGCTGCTCCCATCATCGGTGGAGGCCGTCTTAAGGTGCGTATCCTCGGTCTCGTCGGTGCCACGCATGACAGTGGTATTGCCATCCTCGATGATGGATGGCCGACGCTGGTGCTGGAGGAAGAGCGGCTCAACCGGGTCAAGCGCACGAAGGTGTTTCCGCAACAGTCGCTTCGCGTGGCGCTGGGCAAGGATCTTGCGGGCTTGCAGGATATCGACGTCATCACGACGCCTTGGGATGTACAGCGGCTGCGGTGGAGCTTTGGCAAGGCGATACTCAAGGGACTGCCGGGTAGCCTCAGTTTTCTTCTGGAACCCTCCCATACTCCGCAGCGTAACGAGATCGTACTTCTCAACATGTACCTGCGACGTCGGCTGCGCCGGCTGATCGGTAATCGACCCTTTCCGCCCATAGTCAATGTCGGACACCACGACTCGCACGCCGCCGTATTCTTCGTCTCTCCGTTTGAGGAAGCGACGGTTCTGGTGATGGATGGTTTCGGCGATGATGCCGCAACCAGTGTTTACACCGGCGATAGCAACGGCCTTTCACGCGCCTGGTGGACTGGCATCTTCAACTCGATTGGCATCGCTTACACGGTTGTCACGAAGTACATCGGCTTTGCCGGCTTTTCTGACGAAGGCAAAGTGATGGCTCTGGCGGCGTATGGTGATGACCGCTACGTCGATGATTTCCGTAAGCTGTTTCGGCTTGAGCCGGAAGGGCGCTACAAGCTCGACATGTCATACTTTGACTTCCACCGCTACGGAGAGTTCAAGCCACTCAAGAGAAAGTTCTATGATACGTTTGGGCCGGCGCGCGAACCAGGCTCAGAGATTAGGGATCGGCATCGAGCGATTGCGCGCGGTTTGCAGATGGTGACGGAGGACGTCATCTTGCATATCGTGCGAGACTTGGAGCGGCGGTTTCCTTCCCGCAATCTCGTCTTATCGGGTGGCGTCGCGCTCAACTGCGTAGCTAACGCGCACGTGCTGGAGAAAACGGGATTTGAGCGTGTCTGGGTGCCACCATGTGCTTCAGACACAGGAGCACCGCTGGGTAGCGCACTTTGGCATTATCACCAGACGCTCAAAAATCCACGGCGCTTTGAACTCACACATCCATTTTACGGTCTCGGCTTTAGCGACGAGGAGATATCTCGCGCGCTTGCCGGTGCGGGACTTGTTTCGGAGAAGCTCGAGGAACCGGAACTGATCGCGCGGACGGCGCGGGCGCTTGCAGATGGCAAGATCGTCGGCTGGTTTCAAGGTCGGTTTGAGATGGGGCCGCGTGCACTTGGCAATCGCTCGATACTTGCCGATCCGCGCCCTGCTGACATGCGCACCGTCATCAATTCCAAGATAAAGCATCGTGAGAGTTTTCGGCCGTTCGCGCCGGCGGTGTTGGAGGAGCGGGCTCATGAGTACTTCGATATCGCGCAGGCCGATCCGTTCATGACGTTGGCACCGCGAGTTCATGCGCATCGTGCGCGCGAGATCGCAGCTGCAGTACATATTGACGGAACAGCGCGGATCCAGACGGTGTCGCGTACGGCAAATCAGCGGTATTACGATTTAATTCGCGCCTTTAGCGAAATCACGGGTGTGCCGATCCTGCTCAACACGAGCTTCAATCGACACGAACCCATCGTTGGGCGACCCGACGAAGCAATCTCATGTTATCTGCGCACGGGCATGGACGTGCTCGTCATCGGCGATCATTTCGTCACGATGCGCACACCAGAAGCAGAGGCAGAGGCCGAAGCGCGCTTTCGATCCCGGAACAATTACTGACGTCGGGTACGGATGGGGCGCCGTCGTTGCGTCGTCGGTATTTGATAACGCCGCCGTCGTCGTCAGTGCCACCACGCTTTTACCGAGACGAGCCTTCAGATTTCAGTGCAAGCGGCGCTTGTTGGTAGCGGGACGATCGTCAGGTGAGGGATCGCTGGTGTCGGCTTCCATCATGCGCGAGATCTCGAGATTTCGCTGTGAGGTCGCTCGCTGTGTCGTGTGCTCCTCCGCAACGGTACGCTGGGCAGCGCGTGCAGCGGTGCTTGGTTTGGCATCCGAAGAATGACGGTCACTGCCGCCGGGTGGCGTATGATCTTTGTCGCCATCATCGCCGCCAGACTTTTTCGAAGGCAACCCAGCATGCACCGTCAGTCGATCGGAGAGTGCCAGCAGCACACTCGATACGACGAAAACGACATGCACGATCACCATCCACATGATGTCGCGGTCGCTCACCGTATTCAGCGACATGAATTGCTTGAGGAGTTGAATGGCGGAAATGGCGACGATCGACGACAGCAGCTTCAGTTTCAAGCCACTGAAGTCGATCTTGCCCATCCATTCGGGCCAGTCCGTATGGTTACTGTGGTCGATCCGGGAGACGAAATTTTCGTAGCCTGAGAAAATTACGATGAGGACGAGCGAACCCGTCAATGAGAGGTCAATGAGTGCTAGAACGCCCAGGATGACTTCGCTCTCGGTGGCAGTGAAGGCGTGCGCGGCCATGTGGCCGAGCTCCGCGACGAATTTAATCAGCAGGACGACCAGCGATATGGCTAGGCCGAGGTAGAAGGGTGCCAGCAGCCAGCGGCTGGCGAACAGAATGCCTTCCAGCCCGAATTCAATCTGTTTTAGGAACGACTTGTTGTCTGACATTTGCTGAAGCACCCATACGAACGAATGTATTAGCCTGAACCTTGCAGCAATTTCTGCTGATGCGTCTAAGGCAGGTCTGATTTTGATGGAATCAAGGCGGTCATTGCAATCTGCTCTTCTCTAAGGTCTCGCTTGAGAATCTCGCTCACGCCGTCGTTGGAAGCTCACACGTTGCCAACCCTGAGATCAGGCTGTGGCGCGGGCGAGACGAAGAACTGTTGTCATTGGGCAGGACTGTGATTGAACCGGGCAGGGTATCGGTTTGCGTAGCGCCAGTCGTGCTCGTTGTGTCGAACAATCGAAGCGGCTCTCGTCTACGGTGCCCCGCTGCCGGTAGTCCATTGGTCGACCGTTTCTATGCCATGCCATGACAACTCGAGCAAGACGTCGGTCAGCCGTTGCAGCGCCGTGTTGCCGCACCCGATTTTATGGTGCGACGACTGAAGCGGTCACAACTGTAGGTTTCCGACCAGTGCGCACAACGGGACGACCGTTGCGCGCAGCATGTTCCAGTGCCTCATTCCTTGATGAAGAACAGGCCGTGATGCAGAGCTGAGTGGCCAAGATGACGAGTAGGTGGAAGACGCATATCAGCGTGCGCGATTGCGCCGGTTGCCCGTGGCCGTCTTGATGCGCACGTGCCGCGTCTCGGATGCTGACTGGACCTGAGCTTCCAGTCTGGATTTGCTCAAGGCGATGAACCGCCTGCAGCTAGCGAGGCTCTGGTTGCATTTGGAAGGATATGATTTCACTACTGCTTGGGCCAGGCTGCGCGGACGCATGCGTTGCGCGGGCGGGAGTTTCGCGTTTTCTGACACGGCGCGCGCCAGAGTCTGCATTGCGTCTTGATAGATTTCGAACGCGTTTGACAGATGCGGCGGCACTGCGCTTGCTGCCGTCGTCCACGTCGGCATGCGTGTCTTGAAGTTTATCCGGCTGAGCAGCGGGTGGCTGCGTGCAAGAGCGTAGAATTCCTCCAAGGCCTGAACTGCGGCGATTGTCTCGCCGCACGGTTTTAAAGGGCTCTGAGCGCCCACCTCCCCCGGGGCGGTTCGGTCGAAATGGTAACGGCCATCACATACGCGAACGCTTGGGGGAACTTTCGACTCTTCAAAAGTATCGAAGCCCTCTTTCAGGTTCTGCCAGAACCCATGCCATTCACTACTGGCATTCTTTCGCAAGTTGGCTTCGGTCATTCGGAATGGAAATACATGAACGGGGACGTGTTCTTGTCCCTTGATGATCGCGGCCTGCGTGAGCCGGTAGATCTCCTCGATGACGGGGTTCGTCATCGCGAAGCAACCCACCGACGAGCAGCCGCCATGCACGAGGATGTAGGAGCCAGTGCGCGCCAGCGACCGATCGTAAACGTTGGGGAAGCCGAGGTTCAACGAGCGCGGCCAGCGACCAACGCGATGCAATTGGCGCCGCGTGATGGTGTAGAAGCCTTCCGGCGTTTGCTTGTCGCCTTCGGCTAGTTTCGGACCAAGGGTGCCTGACCAATTGCAGATCGGGTAGGTGGCGAAGCGTTCGTATCCTCCGCCGTCCTTCTGCATCCAGATCTCGAGTTCAGCTTCGGACTTGAAGATGCGGATCAAGACCTGATTGCCGACTTTTTGGCCGGCTGTCTCAAGGCGCGCGGCAAAAGTGGTTACATCGGGCGTTCCAGGCAGTGCCGCCTCGCTGGTGGCATGCATGCGCTGGTTCTCAATGCGGTTGGGCGCCGCATCCTTTAATTCAATCGTGACGGCGTGCGATGTGCTCGTTGAGAGCGAAAGTGCCGCAGCGCACGACATGACGCCTGCCCATTTCGAGAGCCATCCGCCATGCCCGCTTCCTGCCCGCTTACGCATCAGG
>AERA01018914.1_pt1 | contig 13182 bp, 5 predicted proteins | sample 267968 | NCBI WGS metagenome assembly AERA01 (sample SAMN02954363, study PRJNA61401) | activated sludge metagenome | biome: terrestrial; feature: wastewater treatment plant; material: activated biomass; isolation source: activated biomass of an industrial wastewater treatment plant | reverse complement strand
ACAGATTTCACTGATGAATGGTTAGGGTAATTACGCAAATTCATAATTCAACTAGTTTGGATCGCAGATTACACAGACGGAATGGTTTCCATGATTTCACAGATTTGGATTTAACCAATTCCTGAGTTCTACTTCTCTAGCCATTTCTGCGTAATTCATTAGAACAATTAATCTGTGAAATCTGTGTTCCAACTTACATGTATACTTATTCAATTCAGATATACCTGGTTGGAAAATCGGTCTTTGATCCGGAAGTCGTGGGTCACAATGACCAGGTTTGATTGATATTCTGTGGCGACCTGGTGAAGGAGGTCGATCATCTGCTGACAATTTTCATCATCGAGTGAAGAAGAGGGCTCATCGGCAAGGATGATCGTAGGTTTATTGATCAATGCGCGGGCAATGGCCAGTCGTTGTTGCTCCCCGAGACTCAGTGAGGATGTCTTCTTGGCGGCTTTGCTTCCGATATTCAACCGGTCGAGCAATGCCTGGGCCGAAGCTCTGTCCGAGGGATGTCCGGCGAGGGATTGGGTCAACAGCAAGTTTTCAATGGCGGAAAGTGACCGGATAAAATGCGGTCGTTGAAATACAATCCCGATTCGTTCTCCGCGGAAATGATCCAGCGCCCTGCCCGTCATGGTGTGCATGGGTTTTGCGTCGATCACGATCTCACCGGATGTGGGTGACAAAATACCGCCCAGCAAGTGTAGCAAGGTGGTTTTGCCGGTACCGGAGGAGCCCAGGATCAGCAAATGTTCATTACGCGCGCACGCCAGGTTCGGGAAGGTGATCGGAGGCTGGCCGGGGTAGCTGTATTGGAGATTGGTGGTTTTGATCATTGTGGTAGCAAAATAAGGGTTTAGCGGTTGTTGGTTTGCTGGTGGGGACACCAGCAATAGGTATTCGCAAATATTGTTATTCAACTCCCAACTCCTGGAGGGCGGCGGAAAGGCTGCGTTCGATGCCATCACCTTGCCATTCGTCGGCGCCGGGGATGGCAGTGGCTTTCATGATCTCCTCGCGGGATTTGCCGGCCTGGATCTCCCTGCTGACGAATTCCATGAGTGCGGTCAGGTAATCCATGAAGGCGGCAATATCAGCTTTGGTACCCGTCACCGGGTGCCCGACACGCGAATGGCCGAAGATGTAGATGGTGTCATTGTCGAAATAGGTTTGTAATAGTTGCAATGAATCGATCCAGTTTTCGATCATCGCCCCCGCTCCTTTGTCGATATACGGATACCGGCGATTGAAGATCAGGTCGCCGCAATGCACAACATTGGCATTTTGAAAGTGGATCACGCTATCGCCATTGGTATGCGCGGGACCCCAGTACTGGATATCGATCATTTCATCCCCGATCTGTTTCTGCCATCGTTCGGTGTACAATTCATTCGGGTATAATTGACTGGCTTCGGAATCATTGGCCTTGGCGCTATTTTCCTGGTTGCGCTTTGAATTTTCATGGGCCAGGATGTTTTTGGCGAGGCCTTTGAATGCGACATTCCCGGAGGTATGATCCCGGTGGTGATGCGTATTGATCAGGTATTCAATGGGAGCATCCGGCATCTTCTTCAGTTCGTCAATGAGGTGACCGGCCTGCTCGGGAAACTGGGCATCAATCACGACGATCCCGTCCTTTTGCATCAACCAGCCGATCGTGCCGCCTTGTTCAAAAAAGTAGCCCACATTGCGCCGCAAGGGCTTCATATCATAGGCGGATAGATTCAGTATTCGAAACAAGGGATGTGCATGGAGTAATGGCACAACAGCTGCGCCGGTCTGGAAAAAAGTGCGTCGGAACATCTGGTTTTGCTTGAATTTCCTTAAATTTAATCAATTAACATTTGAAGCCATGAAACGTTTTTCCATTCTGACCTCATTTCTTTTCGCATTCGCATGGGTCCATGCACAAAAGACCACCCCGCCACTGTAGACCCGGTCATCGATAAAGACAGAAAGGAGGCTACCGATACCCAGTCGGATATCGATCCCTTTATCTATGTGGAAAAAATGCCTTCCTTCCCCGGTGGATCTGAAAAAATGTATGAGTTCATCTACACCCACCTGACCTATCCCGAACAAGCCAAAAAGGAACAGCTCACCGGTCATGTGATCATTCAGTTTACCGTAAAAGCCGACGGGCACCTCACCGATATCAAGGTAATCCGTGACATTGGTGGCGGTTGTGGACAGGAAGCAGCGCGTGTCGTGGAGCTGATGAATGAAAATCATCGCTGGACACCGGGATACCACGAAGGCAAAGCCGTCCCAGTGAAGTTTACCCTGCCATTCAAGTTCAAGCTTTGAACTAATCTGTCGTTCTTCGGGTTGTACATTATTCTATATTGATATATAAGGTGCCGGACTATGTTAGGCCTGAAACCCCTATCTTGCGGGCCGGTTAATCCTCCAAAGTAATTTCCCAGATGCTCGTACTCGCTTTTTTCGGTTTACACTGGTACCTGTCGCTCTTTACCCAGAGTTTCTTCCATCACCGCTATGCGGCTCATCGCATGTTTACCATGAATCGGTTCTGGGAGCGGATCTTTTATGTGATGTCCTGGGTTTTCCAGGGTTCATCCTATCTGAGCCCGAAAGCCTATGGGATCATGCATCGGATGCATCACGCATACGCTGATACCGAACTGGACCCCCATTCCCCGCGGTATGATCATAATTTATTTGCCATGATGTGGCGGACCCGCAATATTTATATCAACATTTTCGACGACAAGACCAAAGTTGAACAGAAGTTCACCAAAGATCTGCCGGACTGGGGATGGTTTGACCGTTTCGCCTCATTTCCCATCATTCGCCTGGTCTGGGTGTTTATTTATATCGCTGTGTACCTGTTATTAGGCGCACCATGGTGGTTATTCCCGCTGATTGCGATTCATGCGGTGATGGGACCATTTCATGGTGTGATCATCAACTGGTTTGCGCACAGCATCGGGTACATCAACTTCAAGATGAAGGATACGTCCCGCAACCTCATGCCCGTGGACATTTTGATGCTCGGGGAAGGTTTACACAATAATCACCACAAACACAGCTGGCGTGCGAATTTCGGCTGGAAAAAGTTTGAGTTTGATCCCATCTACCCCGTCATCAAATTCCTGAACTGGGTGAAAGTGATCCGGCTGCGGGAAGCCTGACCGGTTTTTCTAGGATAAGGACGGCGGATTTCTCGACCTGACGATATAATACGGTATGGTCGACAGGAGAATAGCCAGCAGCAGGGTAATGATCAGCAAATTCAGGTTCCCCAGGTCCTGGAACAGGATCACAAAGCATATAAAGGCCAGATTGACCAGCAGTAAAATGGTCGTGGCGCTCATATGGGACAATCCCAAATCCAGCAACATGTGATGAATATGATTCCGGTCGGGATGGAGCGGTGACCGCTTTTTCAAGATCCGGAGGACAAACACCCGCAACATGTCAAACAGGGGCAGGATCAGGATCCCGATGGCAACCGCGGGGACTGCTCTGAACGCGTAGGGTGATCCCTGGATCTCCGGGTGCACCTCGATGAATTCAATGACCAGGATGGCAGAGATCAGGCCGATCAGCATGGATCCCGTATCGCCCATAAATATTCGTGCCGGGGTGATATTGTAACGCAGGAATGCGATCGTGGCGCCGGCCAGTGAGAATGCGATAATGGCCAGATCGGTCCTGTCGATCAGAAAAAACCAGGTCCCCAATGTCCCCGAGATCAGGGTGGCCAGGCTTCCGGTGAGTCCATTGATCCCGTCGATCAGGTTGAACGCGTTGATGATGACGAGAATGGTAAACATGGTGAAGACGATCGAGATCCAATCCGGGATCTCATAGATGCCGAAAATGCCGTACAGGCTGGTTAGCCGCACATTGGCCTTGAAGACGAGGATAAACGTGGCGAAGATCTGCCCCATCAGTTTGCGATAGGGTGACATCGGCAGGATGTCATCTTTGGCCCCGATCAGGAAAATGATCACAAATGCGCAGAGGATATACTGCAGCTCGCCGAACACATCAAAAGGCGTCCAGAGAATGATGCTGAAAATGACGCCAGCGAAAATGGCGACACCGCCCAGGGTCGGTACCACCTCCCGATGTGATTTCCGGGAATCCGGGACATCGTACAGGTGCTTGACTTTAGCGATGTTAATAATGCTGGGAATGGCCAGGAAGACCAGTAAAAACGCGGTAATAAAACTGAGAATGATATCGTACATCCCGCTACAAAATTACGGTTTATTCCCCCGAAATCCGGTATGAATTCAGGGTTGGAAATCCATGCGCAATCACCGCACCAAAAAAAAGTCCCGCCTTGCGGCGGGACCACCCTTCAAAAGTTTTAACACCAAAAAATCTTTCTAGTCTATGCGGATCATCTTCTTGGCCGCACTGTATTGGCCACAATCGATCCGGTAGTAGTACACGCCATTCGGCTGGATATCTTTCTGATTAAGTTGCAGTACATGTGATCCAGCATTGAACCCGGCTTCCCGCACGAGGACGATCTGTCCCGCAGCATCGAATACGGTCAATTTGACCATACCTGCTTCCGGCAGATCGAATCGGATCATCGTGGAGTTATTCCACGGGTTGGGCACGTTCTGATACAAGGCAAACTCCTTGCTTGTATCCTCCTGGCTCAATCGTACGCTCAGAATTTCGCCAGTGGCGGTATATGCTTCAGCTTCGGTGATCCGGCCGGTCAGATCGATCATTTCCCGCACCACGCCATTTTCCTTCGCGCGGAACCGGAGTGTGACGACCTGTGCGCTTTCGCTGATCCATTCTCCGGATTCATGCCAGCTCATGGTCACGATGCCATTCGGATGCAACCCAACATTCTCCTTACTGATGCGGATATTCGGGCTGTTGACATCTTCAAAGGCCAGGCCATTGGTTTCCAGCGTCCACTGGAAGCCTTCGACATATTCAGGGATCGTCAGCATGACTTCGACGATCTCGCCGGCCTGCACCATATCTTCTCCGTTGACATCAAGCACAATCGTGCGACGATCTGAACGCGGCAGGATCTGCTGGGCATTGGCTTTCACCGTATTGTTCACGTCACCGACCTTGATGCCCACGAAATCGAGTCCGGATACCGGAGTGCCGTCGTACTGGATATTGATAATCTCCTCAAACGGCCAGGGGGCATTCGGATCCGGGATCACGGAATTCCGGTCGACAAACCGCCAGCTCTCATTATTCGGGAAGTCGGAATAAATACCCAGGATCAGCTTCCGGATCTCCACGAGGTCAATGGCACTCACAGCCTGGTTGTTATTCGCATCAGCGGCAATGTACTGGTAAGGGGATTCGAAATACTCCTTACCCAACAGGTGCTTCTGAATGCGAACCAGGTCAAGGGTACTCACACCGTTGCGGGGTTCATCGAGACGTTCGGGTACAATCTCATATCGTTGTCCGTCGATCTGTGGCACAACAAGCAGGAATCGTCCGTTGTCAACTGTCGTCATGGCGTAGACCGAGCTGCCATTATTCATCAGCGAAACCTTGACGGCTTCAACCGGTTCATCATTGGCGGTCATGATCTCCCCTTCGTACAGGATGTTGCCACTATGATCGCAATTACCGCTATTATCCGTAAAGACGACAGTGGTGATACAGAAATCTTTATTTCGTTCGTCCCAGCTGATGACGCCGTTGCAATTGTCATCATTTCCGCCGTCAGCTACCCAGATCGCGATCTCCAGTTCAACACCGAAGGCCGGGATATTGGTCTCATTGAATGTGCGGCTGGGCTCGTAAGCATCGCCACTGAAGCTGAACAACAGATCCGATGCCGGGGTGCAATCATCGAAGCTCGACGCGTCGAAATCGCTCGCCCACAGCGTCACCTGGCAGCCGACCGGCATGACCACGGTACTGAGTCCATTGATACAAACCGGGGAAGGTTGCTTGCAGTCTTCGATCCGGAATAGATACTCACAATGTGACCAGTTGCCACAACCATCCTCAACACTCCAGAGGATCTTGTGATAGCTGCCACACCAGGGACTATTGTACGGGATACCATTGATCCGCAATTCCTGGATGGCGCTTTCTTCAGAATTGAATTCCAGCACTGCCTCCTTGTTCACGACCGGCGCACTGGTCCGCGGCTTCACTTGCATGTAATCCGGACCATTGAACAGGTAGAGTTTCACATCATAGAACACCTCGACGTTGCAATCTTCGCGCACCGTGTGTTTGATCGTCGCGTGCGCACTGCAGCTGCTGGATGCCGGGTTTTGCTCACCCAGGAAGGCCTGGTTATTGGCCGGCAGTCGGATACCCTCATCCTCCACACACAAGGTCACGGGTCCGGACGGGCAGTCCACGAAAACAGGGGCTGCATCATCATTCACCTTGATCACTTGTGTATAACTCCACAATCCGTATCCAGTCACCGGGTCATACTGACACCAGTCAATGACTTTCCAGTCGCGTAGCACCTTATAACAAGCTCCATCCGCAATTTCAAAACGGGTGTCCTCATAGGTGACGCCAATCAGATTACATGCATCCGCGAAGATGATGGGTTCTCCGGTGCTGCCCAGATCATCCGGACAGGTATTGATCAATACATCGCACGGCCAGCGTACGCCGTCATTCGGGTTATTATTATTGCAATTCGTATCGGTAATGTAGAAAGGATCGAAATCGACCACCCAGATCCGCTGTGTGCAGGTGGCAGGTGATACACCAGCCTGGTTGTCGCGCACCACGAAACGACGCTCGATCAGCTTCACCGCACCGGCCGGCGCATTGGCTGGCAAAGAGTGGCCGGAGCAATCGTCATAGATCGTAACCCGCACTTCCAGGTCATTCAGGCAATTATCATCGGCCCATCCATCAAAGCCCCAGTTATACGGCTGCGGCAGGTTTGGATTGCCCGGATCATTGATGATGATCGGCTGGCGGACAGATTCGTCATCGTTATACAGGATGGCATCCCACATATTGCCAAAGACGTGGCTCAATGGATCTTCATCAAGATTTCCATTCCAGTTGCCGGCTGCATCGCGGAATACGCCTTCTTCCGCAGCAAACCAGAAATCGCAACTCACCTGGATATCCGGCGGACATTCGATATAGGCCGGGATCTTGTCCTGCACTTCCACTTCCACCATGCAATAGTTGACATTGCCATGAATGTCGCGAACCTCCAGTTGAACCATAATGGATTCTCTTGAACCGATACGCGGAACATCGCAGCAGGCGAAAGGCACACAAGGCTTGAAGGTGGTACCATAGTCATTGGCATTCACAAAGCCATCCGGAACATCATCAACGCAGGAGCCATTCGTGGTCCAGTCAAAGTCGATACAGCTGTCCATCCGGCGAGCCCTGAAGGTAACCGGACCACAGTTGTCGTAACTGCCATCATCAAATACTGATGCCGGTACCAGCGTAATGCCCATTGGGCCATCCGTGGTCAGACTGACGATGGTATGGTGATCGCAATTGGCTACCGGCACCACATCGTCAATTACCGTAATGGAATATTGACATGTGCTGCTGTTGCCACAAGCGTCGGAAACTGTCCAGGTCACGAAATGTGTACCCAGCGGAATTTCCTGCAGTGAATAGTTATTTCCAAACTGGACCAGGATGCCCGCGCTGGCGAAGACGTCATACGTCGTTACCGGGGTGCAGGCATCAACTGCCAGTGGTTTTTGCAGATTGACTGAAGCATGACAGAACCAGAAATCAGTTCCGACTGTAATATTCGGCGGACAGGTTAATACAGGACCCTGGTCATCTGTTAACTTGATCACCTGTGAGCCCTCTACAAGTTCCTGGGTGCACCAGTCGAGGACAGTAAACGTCCGCAGGATCTTGCTTCCGCCACCACAATCATCGAGTGGCTTATCCCAATATCCGAGGAACAGGTTGCACAGGCCGAATTGATCTGTCAATTCATATCCGCCAATCGTAGGCCATCCGGTGACATCCGGGTGACTGCTTGTACCGCACTCTCCGACATAATTTGGCGGGAACACCAAACTATCCGGTGATAGCGGCAGGATATTGAAGATTTGCTGGCAAGTAGCCGTGGATCCATTGTACAGATCCGTGGCCTGCCAGGTGACAATCACTGTTCCTTCTCCACATCCCTGGTCATCCAGTTCGATATCCGCAATGCCCAGATCGAAACCGCAGTTATCAATCACTTCCGGATAAAGATTCAAGGGAATATTGCCATCCAGGAGCATCTGGACCTCCAGGCAGGAGATCTCGCAGGTGTCCGCTTCGGGATCACCTGGAGGACAAGCGCAGATGATCTGCGGATTGATCTTGTCTTCCAGGCGAATGGTTCCCCAACACGAGTTACCGGTTTCCGGGTCGGTGATTGTCACTGAATAGAATTGATTCAGGTACGGCTGAGCAGGGAATACAATCCAGCCGGTATCTGTACCGATATTTTCAATCGTAATGATATAGTCGTCGTAGCATCCATACTGATCCCCTTCCAGGATCATGTCGGCAAAGATGTGCGCTTCACAATTCTGGTCCACGCTCACATTGATAGTATCGTTGCAGGCCAGCACAACCGGACCTGTGTACTCCAATACTGTGATCGTAAAGGAACAGGTATCCGAACTGGAATTATTCGTAGCTACATAGGTCTGGATCGTGGTTCCGATCGGGAACGCGTCGCCTGATGTCAGTCCGGTTGTATCAATCTGGAAAATGGTTGGATCGCCACCACACACCGCGCTGGCATCGACCACGTAGTTGACAAAAGCGGAACACTCACCCGGGCCGAGACTGACTGTAATATTCGCAGGGCAAATAATTTCCAATACACCGCCTATACCCATGACCTGGGCTTCGCAAGTGGATGTATTACCACATTCATCCGTAACGGTCAGGATAACGGGTACCGAGGTTGATCCAACAAATTCTTCACAATTGAAAACTGTCTGCGAAAGACTGAGGGTGACATCACCGCAATTATCGCTACTGCCGTTATCGATCTGTCCCGGTGTAATCACCACCTCATTGCCCATGCCAAAATCAATCAGGATATCCTGACACAATGCCACCGGTGGGGTATCATCCACGATTGTGATCACCTGGGTCATTGTCGCTGCATTATCACATTCATCGCTGATCAACCAGGTTCTCAGGATCTCGCCTGTACCGTTACAGCCATTCACACCGCTGTTATCATCCGTAAAGCTGGCCATGAACATCATACTACAGTTGTCCATGAACACCACCATGCCTCCGGTGATTGTCGTATCAAGTGGATTCTGGTCGCACTCAATGGTGATATCCGGCGGGATCATGATATTAGGCGATAAAGTATCCTGGATCATGATGTTTTGCACATCTGATGAGGTATTGCCACACAGATCGCTGATAATGAATGTCCGCAGGATGACCGCCGTGCCATCACAACCCGGGATCGCTACCACATCCGTAAAGGTGGTATCGGCAATCGGGCTGCAATCCATGACACCGGAAACATCCCCTGTAATGGTCAGGTCGTTGATGTCCACATCACAATCAATGGTGATATCAGCAGGCGCCATAAAGACCGGGTTGGTGGTATCCTGTACCATAATGGTCTGCAGGCCTGTCGTCACGTTATCACATTCATCGACCACAGTCCACGTGCGCGATATTTCGACAAGGATCGGGCAAACCCCTTCCACCGTCACATCATCATATGAAATGGTGATATCGGAACAGTTATCCGCTGCGTCCAGTACATCACCTGTTTCTGAAGGCAACGTACTTGTACCGCAATCAACAATGGTATCCATCGGAACAGTAAACGTCGGCGCTTCCTGGTCGAGGCGAATTATATATTGTAATGCTGTAGACGAATTGCCGCAATCATCCGTGACAATCCAGGTCCGTTCAATCGTATCCTGAACCGGGCAGCCATTCGGCAGCACCAGGTCGACAAAATCCACGGTCATGAACGAACAGTTGTCTACTGTATCCGTCACCATTCCCGTGGTGGCCGGTGAACTGTCACCGTCGCATGAGATCGTTGTTTGTGCCGGCACGGTAAACATTGGCGGCACCGTATCGACCCGGAATATGGTTTGCAAACCGGTTGCAGTATTTCCACAAAGGTCAGTGACCACCCAGGTCCGGAGTACCGTATCCGCAAAGGGCGTACAATCCCCTTCCAGGATGACATCCGAGAAGTCAATATCCAGGATTGCTCCGCAATTGTCCATGACCTGTGTGGGCATACCGGTGACGGCCGGTGAATTATCTTCATCACAAGCCAACGTCAGGTCAGCCGGTGTAACAAATGTCGGTGGTTCAATATCCTCTACGAGGATCAGCTGAATGCATGACGATGAATTGCCGCACATATCAGTGGCAATCCAGGTTCGCTGGATCGGGTTGCCGTTGGAGCATCCGGCCGGCGGTGGCACATCGTTGAATGTGATCGAAACTGTGACATCGCAGTTGTCCGAAGCTGTCGGCATGCCTAATGTCCCAGGGTCGGTACTGTCATTACAGCCAATGGTCACATCAGGTGGACAGAATGTAATCGTCGGCGCAGTCACATCTATGCGAATGATGGTTTGCACCCCGGACGAAACATTATCACACATATCCTCCGCAAACCAGGTCCTGAACGTCGTATCAATACCTGGACATTCGCCAGGGACCACTACGTCGGAGAAGCTGATGGTAATGTCACTTGTACAATTGTCCATCACATTCGTCGGCGAACCGGTGAACATGGTATCTGTACTTTCTCCACAATCCAGCACGAGGTCCGGAGGCAAATCAAAGGTCGGCGCGACCGTATCGAGGCGAAGAATGATCTGCTCACCTGAAGCGCTATTTCCGCATACATCAGTCACTACCCAGGTCCGGAAGACGGTATCATTGACCGGACAACCATCCGGAACGATCAGGTCAGTAAACGTTATGGTCACACTGGAACAGTTATCCAGCGCATTGGTGACATTACCAGTATTGGATGGGTCGAGATCTGCACCGCAATCCAGTTGGATGGTGGGTGGCACCATAAAGGTGGGCGCCGTGGTATCGATGAGGATCAGGATCTGTACATCGACAAACGTATTTCCGCAGATATCCGCGATCGTCCAGGTACGGAAAACGGTATCCGTTACCGGGCACTCACCCGGAACTGAAATATCGGTAAAGAAGGAATTGACCATGCCGCCACAATTATCCATTTCATTGGTCGGCTCACCCGTATTCACCGGACTGATGTCATCCGAACAACTGATGGTCACATCAGCCGGGATTGTAGCCGTTGGCGGAATGGTATCAATAATATCGATTTCCTGTATAAAGGAACTGTCGACATTTCCACAATCATCTTCTGCATAAAACGTGCGGAATACTGTCCCCAGCACGAGGCTGGTACACGTTCCATCAAATCCAACGGAGTCATCGCTGAAGGTCAGCAACACGTTGGAACAGTTGTCGGTAAAGGATGGCATCCCCAGCAATCCCACACCGATCGGGTCGCCACAAATGATGGCTGTATCATTAACGGCTGCCGTCAGAGCAGGCGCCACATCATCGACCACAGTATAGATCTGGGTACAGGTGGCTGAATTTCCAGCCCCATCTACTACTGTAAATACGCGGGTAATAAAAAGTGTGTCCCCGGGACAACCGGCACCGCCGTTATCGGATTCAACAGCAGAGATCGTCACATCATCACAGAATTCGGTGACTGTGATGATGCCCATATTCATTGTCGGGACTTCATCCACGCAATTGAATTCACCCCCATCAACCGGCGGACAGACTACCACGAGATCACAGCATCCTTCGACCAGTATGGTATCGAAGGCCATACAGCCATTTACATCCGTCACGATCACCGAATATAATCCCGGAGGGACATTGATCTGATCTTCCATCATGGAGCCATTGGACCACAGATAGGTATATGGCGCCATGCCGCCTGAAACGGTCAGGTTGATCGTTGCATTTTGTTGGTTCGGCTGAACACAGGTAAAGGATATGCTGGTTGTCGGATTGGGATTGACGATTAATTCAATCGAATCGACTGCGGTACAGTTAGTGGCAGGGTCGGTAATGGTGACATAATAGGTACCGGCTTCGGAAACAAACCCGGAAGTTGGCGTCGAGGCCATATACCCGCCAGGTCCGGCCCATTCATATGTATAGGTCACCGTATCCGGGTTGACGATGGTCATGAATTCAGTGCTGTCGCCATCACATATCGTGCTATCCCCTATGATCTGCACCTGGGCTAACGGCAGATTGATGCCATCCAGGACAACAGTACTGGCAAACCACCAGGTATTCAATGTGTTCAATTCACCATATCCATATGCTGTACCGACGCAGGTTGGGGTTGGCGGGTCACCGACCTGGAAATTATCCCAGGTTCTGCATCCGCCTACACCGCAGGTACATCCATTCAGTTGCAATTTGGGTTGACCGGTGCCCGGATCACTCTCGTCAATGGTCACACTATTGATCAGGTCCGTGATCTCGGTGTCATCCCAGTACAGCAAGTCTGTGGCAATACCCGGACAGATCGGCCGGATGGTCTGCACACAGAATCCATTCTTCAAAAATTCCACATCGAAGGCCGCATAATGCTGGACCCCCTGCGAATACCTGACAATAGTCGGCACTGGTTCTCCAAAAGCAATGGGTGTTCCATCCCCTTTCAGACCATTCCAGGGAATACATATCGTGTCTTCCACCGCAAAAAACATAGCTAAAATGACGTCGGTCGTATCCTCGTCATATATGCCGTTGTTTGTAAAATCAAGGATGACCTCCACCTGGCCAGGTTGTGTCACCCCGACCGTGATACAGAAACTGTCGGGAACAGAACAATCGACATTGAGCAGGTCGACCATCCCGCATTGATTGACGGATGATGGAAATTCATCTTCATCCGGATCATTGACAAATACCATGTGCTCTGTATTGTTGGCTGTAGCGTTTACGCCAAAAACAGACCTGCGGTCTGCAATGATGTCTCCGGTGTTACCAGGCCCGTTGTCCCCGAAGGAAACGGAAAAGGTCAAGCCCTGGAATCCCGAACTATCAAAGTCGATCCGCGATACGAATCCATCCATGGTATAGGAGTAGAAAGCCCCGTTAAACGGACGGTCCCACTCGCATTCAGGCGGGTCATTGGAGATCACAGGTGTCCGGATGGCCCAGTTA
>AERA01017651.1_pt1 | contig 13193 bp, 9 predicted proteins | sample 267968 | NCBI WGS metagenome assembly AERA01 (sample SAMN02954363, study PRJNA61401) | activated sludge metagenome | biome: terrestrial; feature: wastewater treatment plant; material: activated biomass; isolation source: activated biomass of an industrial wastewater treatment plant | reverse complement strand
GCCCATGACGACCGACCAATTGCGTGCGCAAGGCGACGTCGTTCGCGTTGCCCAATGGGTGGTTCTGAGATCGCGATTGAGAAGGTGCCCGGCGCCGTCACCACAATATCATCTCAGGTGCTCAATCAGCCCGACATCAAGGAGCCGCAGGAAGCGCTGATGAAGTCGGTGCCGGGCGTGACCCTCACCGATGCCAGCGGCAACGATTTAAAAACCCAGATTGACTATCGCGGCTTCGAGGCCGGACCGTTAAATGGCTTCCCCCAGGGCTTGGCCGTTTATCAGAATGGCGTCCGCATCAATGAAGTCTTCGGTGATACCGTCAACTGGGACTTGATCCCCAAGAACGCCATCTCCGACATGACCGTTCTGTCGGGAAATCCGATCTTCGGCCTCAATGCCCTTGGCGGCGCCGTCTCCGTTGTTATGAAAGACGGCTTCAACTACCGCGGCGCCGAAGTTGACGTTATGGGCGGCATGTATGGTCGCAAGCAAATCTCCGCGCAAGCCGGCGCTAGCCGCGGCCCGATTGGCGCGTACTTCGCTGGCGAATATATCGATGAAGACGGCTGGCGCGACTTCTCCTCTGCCGAGGTCAAGCGTGGCTATTTCGACATTGGCGCCAAAGGCAGCCGCGTTGAAGCCCACATCAACCTGACGGTTGCCGACACCTCCGCGGGCGTTGTGGCGGCTTCACCAGTCGAATTACTCGCCATCAATCGATCTTTGACATTCACCTCGCCGCAAATCACCGATCTCAATCTCGTCATGCCCTCGTTCAACGCCTCGGTAAAAGTCACCGACACATTGACCGTCTCGGGCCTTGCCTACTACCGCCGATTTAAATCTCGCGTCATTGACGGCAACGTTTACGAAGGTGACGAAGATGAGGAGGAAGAAAACGAGCAAGACGAACCGCCCCTGGGTGTCATCGACCGCATCAACACCGATTCCGAAAGCTTCGGCTTCGGGCTTCAGGCGGTCGACAAGCGTAAAATCTTCGATCGCAAGAACCAGTTTGTGATCGGTACCAGCTACGATCAAGGCAACGTCGGCTACTCGACCAGCTCCGAGCTGGGAACGATCGGCAGAAATTTCGTCGTCACCGGTTCAGGCACATTTCTGGACGACGGCGACTTCGCGCCGCGCAACGTAACCGTCGACACACGCTACTTCGGCATGTACGTCCTCGACACGCTCGATCTGACCGACCGTTTAGCACTGACATTCGGCGGACGCTTCAATCACGCCGATGTAGACCTTGAAGATCTAACGGGAGACTTCCCCAATATCACTTCGAAGCACTCGTTCTCTCGCTTCAATCCCACAGCAGGGCTGACCTTTGAGGCTGTCCCCGGCATCACGCTCTACGGTGGTTATTCGGAGGCCAATCGCGCGCCCACACCCGCCGAGCTTGCTTGTGCCGATCCCGAAAACCCCTGCCCGATCGAAAGCTTCCTGACCGATGATCCGCCTCTGAAACAAGTCATCTCGAAAACCTACGAGCTGGGCTTGCGCGGCAAGATGAAATCACCGAGCGGTAAGCAGCAATTCGAATGGGGTATCGGCCTATTCCACACGATGAACTATGACGACATCCTTTTCGTCTCGTCATCGACCACCGGCCGCGGCTATTTCTTCAATGCCGGCGACACTCTTCGCAAAGGCATCGAAGCCAAGCTCGCCTATTCGAACGAGCAACTGTCATTCTATGCCAGCTACGCCTACATCGATGCCACATATGACAAGCTCGACGTCACGGAGTTCTCTTCTCCCGCCAATCCGCTTTCACATCCCTGCATCACTGTCGCAGAAGAATCGTGCATCACCGTTTCACCCGGCGACAGCATACCCGGCATTCCCAAGCACCGCTTTAAAACTGGCTTCAACTACTGGGTAACCCCACGTTGGAAAGTTGGCGCAGATCTCGTCGCCCAGACCGGACAGTACCGCTTTGGCGACGAAGCCAACTTGCTCGACAAGCTCGGAGGATACACGCGAGTTGATCTGTCAACCAGCTACGATGTGACCGAGAACATTCAGCTCTACGCTTTCGCCAAGAACATCTTTGACGCCAAGTACGGCTTGTTTGGAACTCTATTTGAAGCGGACGAAGCACCCATTGTTGCACCTCACTACATCGAGTTTGAAAATCCACGTTCCATCGTGCCCGGCGCACCAATCGCCGTTTACGGAGGCGTCAAAGTCAAATTTTGAACTTCATCAGAACCTGTTGAAACTAAAAAAGCGGCCGCTCCCAAAGGCAGCCGCTTTCAATTCTTGACAGTTCAGCTTGGTCGACTGGCTGGCTGCTGCATTCAATCGGCAAATCGTTAATGTTCGCACTCCTGCCTGCGCGATCAGTACTCCATCTCCAAGCTCAACTTTAAGGTTGTATGAGGCGTATTATCGTTGAGACCAAACAAGACCCCCGTACCCAGCCGCATCAGGACACCTTCTTCATCGTCCTTATCGTCTTTGTCGCCGCCCCCGGCCTTCTCATCGTCTACGTTAGCAACTTTGCTCAGCCGCGAGCGGCCAGGTCCGCTACCGCTACCGCCAGGTCGCCACTCATAGTAGACGACCGGTCCCGCGCGGTGCTGATCGTGATCCCCGAACAAGAGAGCACCCTCGCTAGGTCGGCCTGAGTTGCCGACACGATCAAATGTACCGTAACCCTCAAGAGTCAGTGCCCAGGCAGAGCTCAAGTCGTATTTAAGTTGTATCGCGTAGCCGATGTCCCACTTGTCATCACGCTCCAGCCCATCATCGGTGATGTCGCCGGATCCGAAATGCTTGATGGCGGCAAGATTGAGCAGAGCTGAAAACTTCCCGACTTTGCCGCCAACAATCGCGCCCATCAGAATAGTATTGAGTTCGCCTTGCGAAGTCGGGTGCTCAAATTCCGTCAACAGGCCGAAACCAATTCCCCCCGTCTCGGGAACGGGCTTGAGGATTACCACGCCCTCCACCGCAACTTCCGTCAGCTTCAGATCATCAAAGGCATTGGCAAGTCCCGGCGAAGTAGGTTCACCGAAGCGTTCCTTTTCAAACTCGATGCCTACACGCATCCGCAGAAAATGCGTCAGCGACATTTCCACCTCGAGCGCGTGGCGTTGCCGGGTGGCAGAATTGTCGTCGTATATGAATTGCCCCGGTTGCTCCTCGACGAACCGTCGCCGGGGCTGACCGAACGACCACGCGTTCTGAGACTGGAACTCGACCTCTCCAGGCTCGGCTTCGAGCCCCTTGAGTTCGAACTGCCCAATCGCCGGCTCGCCCAAAGCGTAACGAGGCACTGCAACCAGTGTCGCCGCATTAAGACTTAGAATTGCGCTTGCAACCCATATTGAACGGGCATGTGATAGCCCGCAGCCCACTCCCTCTCGCCTCATCTGATTCCCTCCCCCGAGAGAAGCCTAGCAAAAGTCGGTTCGGACCGCCTGTCCAGTACAGATATTCGGCAAAATGAAATTAGAGATGGAGATCAGGTGACGTCGGGCAATTTGATTCGGACGCGCGAAAGAATCTGAATAAGCATAATCACAAAGCGGATTACATTAAGTTCAGCGCCGAAACGCTGAAAATATATTGCGCCAAACGTCCAGAAGCACCTGAATTATAGATAATTTTCCGGAATATTAAGTTCAATTCCCTCAATTCGAACTCGATTCAAAAGTCGTCGCAAAACGGCAGCAAGGCATTAACTACAAGTTATTCCTTGAGCGATTACATTGCGATGCAGATAAGAGGCAAAGCGAAGTCCAATGCTTGGCAAATCGATCCGTGCAGGCCGTACGAACACGCTGATTGGCGAGTATTCCTTGCTGCTCGGCGATGCCGTACTGCGTCACCGCACACGCATGGCCGAGCACAGCGCCCGCATCGAGACGGAATTGGCAAACCGGGTAAAATCCGAATTTATTGCCAATATGAGTCACGAGTTGCGCACACCACTCAATACCATCATTGGCTTCTCCAAGATTCTATCCGAGCATGAAAAGCGGCAGATCGCTACGTCCGACATTGTCGAGTATGCGCAGCTGATACATGACTCTGCTGGGCATCTGCTCTCGGTCATCAATGACATTCTCGATATATCCAAGATTCAGAGCGGAAAGTTCACAATCGACGCTCGTGAAACGAACGTCGACGACATTCTTGCCTATTGCATCGCCTCATTCAAAAAACTCGCCGAGGACGCCTCCGTTGAACTCTTGAATACAACCCACGCGCCGATACCGCCCGTTCGTGGCGATCCAGCCAAGCTGAAGCAGATCTTTTCTAACCTCCTGTCGAACGCCATCAAGTTCACGCCCAAGGGCGGGAAGGTGTTCGTCAACGCAGTCGCAACGAAGGATGGCGGCCTTGTCGTCGAAATCAAGGACACCGGCGTTGGCATGAGCGAAGACGACATCAAAATAGCGATGACACCGTTCGGACTAGTCGATGGGTCAAAGGCCAAATGGCGGGACGGTGCAGGACTTGGGCTGCCCATCGCAATTACTCTGATCAAACTACACAGCGGCCGCCTCGACATCGAGAGTTCGAAAGGTAAGGGAACAACCGTTTCCGTCATGCTGCCGTCACGCCATCAAGTCTCCGCAGCGCGCGGCAGGGAGATGGTCTTTGGTGGATCCCACGGCATTGAGAATTAACCCGATTGCGAGCACGATGAACCATGCAAGCGCATACACCAGATAGTGGCACGTTCGACTCGGACCTGACCATGGGCCGAATCGTATCTGTGACCGGTGCTAAGACCATCGTCCTCCTGGACGGTCGATCGGACCCGTCTGGCCGCAAGATGATGTACCGACCCGAGATGGGAACCCTGCTTGCAATTGATACAACTTCGTCAGTGGTGCTCGCCATCGTGTCGGCCCTCAGCGTCCCCGTGCCTGCGCAACGTGAAGGCGAAAGCGAAATTTGGATTGCTGAACTCGGTCTCGTTGGCGAGCTTTGGCTTTCACCTGATCGCACATTGAGCAGCTTCAATCGCGGCGTCACCATCTACCCCGCACTGGGCGATCGCGTCCGCATTGCGTCCAAGGAAGAGCTTGAATTTGCCTTCTGCGGCGACAAAACAAGGTCCGTTCGAGTTGGCTGCATCCGTCAGGACAGCTCAATCCCAGCAATGATTCGCGTAGACGATCTGCTCGGCAAGCACTTTGCCATTCTTGGCACCACCGGCACCGGCAAGTCCTGCACCACAGCACTCATTCTGCGATCGATCCTGAAGGAGCATCCTGCAGCTCATATCGTCCTTCTTGACCCCCACAACGAGTACTCAACGGCGTTCCCCGAAGGCGCCGAAGTCATCAGTCCGCGCAACATGCAACTTCCATTCTGGCTCCTCACTTTCGAGGAGATTGCTGAGGTTCTGGTTGCAGACGACAAGCGCAAAGCCGAGATCGAGATCCTGCAGGAATTGATCCCGATCGCCAAGCAGCGCTACAATTCTGGCCGCGCCAAGGACGGCGCCGTCCGCCGCAGCATCGTCGACCATGGCCGCTTTACAGTCGACACCCCGGTCCCCTACCGCATCTCCGATCTCGTGGCGATGATCGACGAGCGCATGGGTAAGCTGGAGAACAAGAAAGATCTCGCACCATACAGAAACCTGAAGCAGCGCATCGATATAATTACTCAAGATGCGCGCTATGCATTCATGTTCGGCTCACTAACCGTCTATGACGGCATGGCACAGGTGCTGTCACGCATCTTCCGCGTGCCCGTCAACGGCAAGCCGATCACGATCCTGGAACTGACCGGCATCCCGACCGAAATTGTCAACGTCGTCGTCTCGGTTCTCTGCCGCATGACGTTCGATTTTGCACTGTGGGGCGAAGGCAGAGTGCCAGTCACACTCGTTTGCGAGGAAGCCCACCGTTACGTTCCAGCCAACCCCAACGCTGGTTTCGAACCGTGCAAGCGAGCGATTGCAAAGATTGCAAAGGAAGGCCGCAAATATGGCGCGTCCTTGTGCATCGTCACACAGCGCCCTGCGGAAATCGATCCAACCATTCTATCTCAGTGCAACACGGTATTTGCACTCCGCATGTCAAACGATCGCGACCAGGCAATCGTCACCTCAGCGATCTCCGACACCGGCTCTGGCTTGCTCGAGTTCCTCTCCGCCCTCGGTCAGCGCGAAGCCATTGCGTTCGGTGATGGCGTCTCGCTACCCGTCCGCATCAGATTTGATGAGCTTCCCAAGGAGGCAATGCCTCGCTCATCGACCGCGCGCTTCTCCGAGCGTTGGCAGAAGTCCGTCGGCGACGAGGGCTTCCTGGAGCATATCGTCGAGCGCTGGCGCAATGCCGGCGGTGCTTACGAAGACCAGAGCTCGGGCCAAATGCTGGCAGAAGCACTGCTGAATGATGATGATCTCGATGCTGTTGTGGACGGGAGACATTCACCGGCTTATCAGTCTGATGCAGCCAGAGGGCGCGAGCAAGAACGTGGCTCTCAGCGATCGGCGGCTCGCCGAGACGCGCTCCAGCACTTCGCCGATGCAGCGGCCACAAGCGGCCCAGGACGTTCCGGCGCGCGGCGCGATGCTCAGGCGTCGCAGTCTGGATCGGGACGGCCCGGCAGCTCAATTCTACGCCGTGATCCGCTGATTGCAGCGCCCGAACCAACCGCCGCCGAGACCAGCCAATCGCTGCGCTCTCTGCGCGATCGGCTCATGCAGCGTCAACGCTGATGCGGGTGCAGCAGTAGCGGGAGGGCGGATGGCTTGAGAAGAGCACGGGATTGGCGGCCCTCATGCCGTGTGCGAGCGTGCGCCTTTCACCGGCTTCACCGCTACGCACTTTGCCCAAATCACGCACTTGAACTGCACTTCGATCGACCCCGTGCTTCCATGACATAGGAACACAGGTCTTACGACTTTGGCTCCGGAGTCCGCAGCTCGACGACGCGACCGCCCTCGTTCTTGTTGGCGCCCTCGCTCTTGCCCTTGCTGGCTTCCCGCGCCTCAGATGCAGCGGCACTCGTAGCCGAAGGGCTAGAGCTATTTTCAACACTCGTGTTGGACGACGCACTGCCTTGTCCTGAACCCGCCATAGCGCTCTCTTCTGCCGCATCCCGGGCCAGATTGTTTTGGAACCGCCGCCAGCCAACCGGAATCATTGCTAGGTAGAAGATTGTCGTGCCCGCGAGCGTCTCGTGAGGATAGGTCACCAGCATCGCAACGAACAAAACGCCCAATATAAAGATCGGCAGAACCAGTTCGCGAGAGATACGCTCGCCCAATAGCTTGCCCGAATAGGTGGGAATGTTCGAAATCATCAGATACGCGATCACCAGCGTATATACGATGATGATATTCTTCATCCAGCGCGCATCTCTGAGATCGAGCCCGATGTACGCCAGATATATCGGAAGCAGCACCACGATTGCTGCCGCCGGCGTGGGCATACCCGTAAAGTAGTCCTTCTGCCAGCGCGGCTTATCCTCGTCGATTGTCACGTTGAAACGCGCAAGACGCAGGGCCGATGAGAGAGCGAAAATCATCACCGCAATCCAGCCAATGCTCTTGAGATCGCCCAATCCCCACGTGAAGATCATCAGCGCCGGAGCAACGCCGAAATTGACGAAGTCTGCGAGACTATCGAGTTCGGCTCCGAACCTGGATGAAGCCTTTAGCAGCCGCGCAACCCGTCCATCGATACCGTCAAGAAGTGCAGCAAAAACGATCGCTGCCAACGCCAGCTCGTAGCGTCCTTCGATCGACATACGGATCGCGGTCAAACCCGCGCACAGTCCGAGAAGCGTGAAGAAATTCGGCACCAGCATCCGCACTGGAATACGCTGATGGCGGAATAAAAGGTAACCGCGGCGACGGCGTGTTTCTTCTTCCAGCTGTGGCAACACAGGATCCATAGCCTCGCCTCCTTCCATCACGAATTTCGCTCAACCCATGTGGCGATCCCGAGCCAAGCTCAACGCAATATAGCGCCAACTACACCGCTTGTGCCCCGTCAGCCAGATCGCCGGAGATGGAAGCAACTGAGCACCATCGTAAGGTGAGACCGAGGCTCGCAAACAAAGAGATAGAGCAGACCACAATGGTCAGTCGCGATACAATTTCAACCTGACCTGCACCAATATAAGCCCAAGTGCCTCTCTAGCGCCAACAGGTCTCAGGTCCCGACGACCAACTGGCCTCAGGACTGGCGCGCTTCGCGTTCGCCCTCATTTGACTTGAAGTCAGCAAACACCGTTTCTCCGGCCACAGCCCTTTGGCCAACGGCCACAAGTGCGGTACGTCCGGGAGGCAAATAGACATCGACACGCGATCCAAAGCGAATGAGGCCAAACCGCTGGCCGACACCGACACTATCGCCCTCCTGCAAGAAGGTAACGATACGCCGCGCAATGAGCCCCGCGATCTGCACCGTCGCAATTTCATCACCCGCAGACGTCTCGATGACGATTGACCGTCGCTCGTTCTCCTCGCTCGCCTTGTCCGACGCCGCATTGATAAAGGCACCCGGCACGTAGATAGACCTGACGATACGCCCTGCGATGGGAGCACGATTGATATGCACATCGAAGACCGAAAGGAACGTCGATATACGTAGCCGCGGGGTCTGTCCAAGCCCCAGCTCCATCGGCGGCGTGACCACCTCAACCGCAGTGATGCGTCCATCTGCCGGCGAAACCACCAGCCCTTCACGCAGCGGTGTAACGCGCTCAGGATCGCGGAAGAAATAGGCGATGTAGAGTGCCACGACCAGGAAGAACCAGCCAAGCGGCGCCCACAAGATAAAGAACAACAGCGATAAAGCTGCCGCGATCGCGATGAACTTTCGGCCATCGCTGTGCACCGGCGCGAGGTTATCGAGAATGGTATCTACGATGCCATGGCGGTTCGACACGTCCTCAAAACTCCTGTCATTGTTGGGCATGTCATTGTTGAGCATGCCCTTTTGATCGTGTTCATGGTTATTGAAACACAATCGCGATTCAGCTTCTTGCTCTGAGCGTGACGCCACGGCTCTACCGCAGCACGCTTCAGCAAAACTCGCACCCGAGAGACCCGCTCGGCGTTGGCAGTCAACACATCAGCTCAACGGCACGGCTACGAAACGCAAATCCCCCTTGGCATCTTCGATTCTCAAAAGAACCGCCTTACGACCGAGTTTTTTAATCTTCTGGATATTCCGCGCCACGTCAGCAGGCGATTCCACCGCTTCTTGCGCAGCTTCCACGATCACGTCTCCAGCCTTGACGTTCTTGGCCGCAGCAGCACTTGTTGGATCAACCTCAGTGACGATCACACCCGTCAGCTTCTTGTCAATCTGGTATTGGTTCCTCAGTTCATCCGTCAGAACCTCGAGCTTGAGCCCAAGCATCTCCTGCGACTCTGGCGCTTCGCTCGTATCGGGTTGTTCGTCCTGATCGTTGGCAACTTCGTCTTCAACGAGACGGCCTATCTCGACTTCCAGCGACTTCTTTTCTCCGCGGCGAAGAACCTCGATCGCAACCTTTTTTCCGATGGGGGTTTCAGCCACGATTCTGGGCAACCCACGCATGTTGCCCACTTCACGGCCGTCGAACGCTATGATGACGTCGCCCGCCTGAATGCCAGCCTTCGCCGCCGGGCTGCCCTCCGTCACTGATGCAACAAGCGCTCCCTTGCCCACCGGAACACCGAGCGTTTCGGCGATATCATCTTCGATCGATTGGAGGTTCACACCAAGCCATCCGCGGCGCGTCTCTCCGTATTGCTTGAGCTGGGCGATAACGTTCGTTGCAACATCGGACGGGATCGCAAAGCCAATTCCGATCGAACCGCCCGTAGGCGAAATGATGGCCGTATTCACACCGATCACTTCTCCATCCATGTTGAACAGCGGCCCACCCGAATTGCCCCGGTTGATAGCGGCATCGGTCTGCAAGAAGTCATCGTAAGGCCCGGAATTGATGTCGCGTTGCTTGGCCGAGATGATGCCGACGGTCACGGTCCCACCAAGGCCGAACGGATTGCCGATCGCCATCACCCAATCGCCAACCTTGAGCTTGTCGGAGGAACCGAACTTCACATCGATCAGCGGCTTCTTGGGCGTCACCTTGAGCAACGCGAGATCGCTCTTTTGATCGCGTCCTAGAACCTTGTCGACCTTGAGCTTGGAGCCGTCGTGAAAGTTGACGACAATCTCGTCGGCATCGGCGATGACGTGATTATTCGTGACGATGAGACCTTCCTTGCCGTCGATGACAAAGCCCGATCCAAGTGAGGAGACCTTGCGCGGGACCTGCGGGCCACCGCGACGATTGAAAAAGTCCTCAAACAAGTCATCGAAGGGCGAGCCTTTGGGGATTTCTGGCAACGGCAGACCTTGCGGACCCTTCGCAGTCTGCGTCGTCGAAATATTCACCACTGCATCGATGAGCTTTTCCGCCACAGGAGCGACGGACTTCGGCCCCTGCTCCGCCGAAACTGGCTGCGCGAGCGTCACAAGCAAAACCATGACGGCCGCTGCAATCGTCCAAACCGAAAACTCGCGAGCCGCGCAAAACCAGATGCCCGAAAGCCTGCCGCACTTCACCGACATTGAGGTCCCCATGGAAGCTTTGTTGCTCTGAACCCTCTCCTGCCATGAATCCACGAGCACGTCACGCGCGCAGCCGCACGCTTCCCCACCTGAGCATATCATGCGTCTGCAATTGCTATGAAAAGCAGCGAATTCGCCCAAATTCCGGTCCGGCAAGCGCGCCCAGAGGAAAACCCAACCAAACCGGCGATAAAACAGGTCAGGAACAATTGCATGACCAAAACGATGTGGGCGGTCCGCTCACCATGAGCAAACCACCCTATTTTCTCAGCCCCGAACGAGCCAGACGATCAGCGCTCCAATTGCAACCGCCGTCCAACCTGCCCGGCGCAATGCCCCGTCCGCCATCGCTGATACCATCGCCGCCATCCGCCGGCCCTGATTGGGAGCCAGCGCCCAGATCAACCCCTCAAACACGAGGACCAGTCCGGCAGCAACAATGAGGTCACTCATGGGTTTGGCTGGGCCGCCGATCGCTTGCCAAGTGTCGAACTGGCCGGCTGACCACCCTCGCTATTGAAGTACTTGAAGAACTCCGAGTCAGGCGAGATCACCATGCGCGTATCACCCGATTTCAGACCATGCTCATAGGCCTGCATCGACCGATAGAAGGCGAAGAAATCGGGATCCTTGCCATAAGCTTCAGCAAAGATGCGGTTACGAGATGCATCGCCTTCACCGCGCAGTTGCTCCGCATCACGCGTCGCGTTGGCGCGAATAACCGTCACACGCCGATCCGCTTCGGCCTTGATCCGGCGCAACTGCTCCTCACCCTCGGCGCGGAAGCGTGCTGCTTCCTGGTGCCGCTCCGTCTTCATCCGCTCATAAACGGAATCACCGATCTTCGGCGGCAAATCTGCACGCATAATTCGCACGTCGACGATTTGCACCCCGTAGTCACCGGCCACGTTATTCACGCGCTCCTGGATGTCATCCATCAGCTTGGAGCGGTCATCGCGCACCACCTGCTCGATCGTCGAAGAACCAACGACCAACCGCAGCGACGAATCCAGCACGATACCGAGTTGCTGGCGTGCATTCGCTTCATTGCTGAGACGCTGATAGAACTTCAGCGGGTCAGTGATCCGGTAGCGCGCGAAGCTGTCGATGACGAGCTGCTTCTTGTCGGCCACAGTAACGGTCTGCGGCTCGGTATCGATATCCAGAACGCGCTTGTCGAAGAACACGACCTGTTGCACGACCGGAATTTTCCACTTCAGGCCGGGCGACTGTTCTTGACGCACGAACTGACCGAATTGCAGCACAAGAGCTTGTTCACTCTGCTGAACGATGAACGCCGACAAATAGAGTAGAACGCCACCGAGACCTAGCAGAACGACGATTGTTGCGAGCAGCGAACGCATGATCAATTGCCTCCCTGCTTCTTGCCAATTTCATTCAACGGCAGGTAGGGCACGACACCGCCTCCTGCGCCTGCGGATTGATCAAGGATAATCTTGTCGGTTCCACTAAACACGCGCTCCATCGTCTCCAGGAAGAGCCGCTTGCGCGTCACTTCCGGCGCCTTTTTATATTCGTCATAAACCTTGGCAAAGCGTCCCGCCTGACCGTTGGCCTCGGCGACTGTCTGCTCCTTATAGGCTTCGGCTGCCTGAAGGATACGTTCCGCTTCACCGCGCGCTTCCGGTTCGATCTTGTTGGCGTAAGCCTGCGCTTCGTTGACGGCGCGCTGGCGATCCTGAAGTGCGGCAATCACGTCTTCGAAAGCGCCCCGGACAGCGATCGGCGGCAACGCTTGCTGTATCTTCACTTCCTGGATTTTCACGCCTGCTTCGTAGTTCGTCAGCACCTTCTGAATGAGCTCCTTGGCTGCGATCTCGATCGGTTCGCGGCCGGGCGCCAACACGTCGGAAACTTTACTCCGGCCGATGATCTCGCGCATCGCACTCTCCGACACCGCACGCACGGTGACATCGGGATCCTTGAGCTTGAACAGATAGTTCTCAGCGTTATCGATAATCCACAGCACGACGAAATCGATATCGACGATATTTTCATCGCCCGTCAGCATCAGGCTCTCTTCGGGTACGTCACGGCTGGCACCCGCATTGCGCCCGTCAAACGAGCGGAACCCGACCTCGACTTTCTTCTGCCGCTGAACGGTTGGTAACTTCACCTCCTCGATCGGAGCAGGCAAACGCAAGTGGATGCCCGGGTCGACGATCCGATTGACCTCACCGAACCGCAGCACGATGCCCTTCTCGAAGGGCGCCACCGTAAAGGTAAACGCATAAAATATAATCGCACCGATCGCAGCCAGGCCCACCAGCGCCAACAGCGGTCCAGGGATACCCCCGCCGCCGCCACCGCGCATCACCTGCTTCATGCGATCCTGGCCGCGCTTCAGAATCTCTTCCAGGTCCGGCTGTTGGCCGCCGCCGCCATGGCCACCCCGCCCTGGTTTTGGCCCCAGGGACCACCGCCCCCGCCACCTCCGCCGCTTTTCCAGCCGCCACCACCATTCTGATTATTCCAGGGCATTTCGTCTTGATCTCTCGAATTGGCGTCTCGGCTAATATCGAACGCGAGCCGGAAACGGAATTACGGGATTATTGGAGGACGCATGAAAGCCGCCAGGCGACGGCGCCAGGACGCCCACGTCCC
>AERA01019459.1_pt1 | contig 13230 bp, 9 predicted proteins | sample 267968 | NCBI WGS metagenome assembly AERA01 (sample SAMN02954363, study PRJNA61401) | activated sludge metagenome | biome: terrestrial; feature: wastewater treatment plant; material: activated biomass; isolation source: activated biomass of an industrial wastewater treatment plant | reverse complement strand
ACAATGGGAAAGGACGCATCATCCAGCACGACATAACCGCGGGCGACCCAATACACCATGGACCCGTACGAGGGATAGGTAAACTCGTTGGGATTATTGGTGCTCTGCCCGGCGCTCGATTTGTCTTTATACTCCCGGGGATAGGCCCACATGATCATGGGCATTTTCTCCTTCCTGACGGTGTCGTAGCCGATGGGCAGATATAATGTGCCGGAGAGCTCCAGGCCGTCATCCCGCTTGTACGTGATCACTTCCTTGTGGACGGTTTGCAGGCTTTTGAACGGGTTGTCAAAATCAGTGATCTGCGTGAGGCGACCGGTTTGCAAATGCCGGAAGTAATAGTTTGGATATTCCGTCGGCGATTCAATGCGGACTAACAATTCCTTCTTTTCGGGATCATAATTCCGGATGTCTTCGAGCTTGTCGGTGTAGGCGGATTGATAGATCCGGATCTTTTGCTGCGTCTTCAGATCGAGTTGATCGACAAACGGGAACTGGCCTTCTGCGGTATAGCCATCGCCGATCCGGAATACATGGTTGTTGTCAAGGGTCAGCACCGTGCTGCCCATCGCATTTCGTTCCGTGACAAAACTGCCCGGGTCGCTGTACCGATCCTGGTAATTGCGGTCGTCGAGCAGCGTGGGGGATTGGGCGGCATCGGACGGATTGAACAGATAGGATTTGGTATTTCGTGTATTCCACCAGGTATCATGCGCGATCGCCACCTCATCATTGCCCCACTGGATATAGGAGAACCGGTTGATGGTTTTCAGGATGCTTTTTCCTTCCGACTTGAATGGGGCGTCCAATTGAAACACTTCATCCCGATGTTCCACTTCAGTTGCAGGATCGCCACCGTCCAGTGCGACCGTGTAGATCAAGCTGGCCGGCTTGTCACTACGCCAGCCAAAATTCCGTTTGCCGGTCCTGACGGCCATGAAGCCTTGCGGGAGGTCTTCAATAAGTGGGACTTCCAACACAGTTTCCACGGGTGCGCCGGCTTTGGTATAAACGGTTGTTTTTGACGGGAACCGGCTGTAGGGCACCAGGTAGGAGAAGGGCTTTTCGATGGTTTCCACCAGCACATAATGGCCATCGGGGGAGAAGTTGATGGTCGTATACAGGTCGCCGTCCAGCCATTTTGCTGTGGTGCCGTCCAGCGAGACTTTATAGAGCTCGGACAAGGCCAACTGCTCAAAATTATGCTCATCGTTTTTGTTCTTGAGCAGATCCTGGTAGGTCCGGTTTTGGGCTTTCGCGCCGTCATTGACGGAAATCGTAGGGCCTGTGGGGATCGCGGTTTTTGTGTCGATGAGGGGTTTCCTGTCTTTGGCGATCATTTTGACCAGCAGGGATTGTCCGTCTTCAAACCAGTTGATCACATCGCCGACATTGGCATTCAGCTTGGCCTCGGTGAGTCTGGAGAGGGTAGCGGTGGGGATATCCAGCACCCAGAGTTCAACGCCGTCGGTGGTGGTATGGGAGAGTGCCATTTTTTGTTGATCGGGTGACCAGTTGAAATTGGCCAGCTTGGGATTTTCCGGCAAGCCCATGACCTGGATGATCTCCGCGGCTTTGGTATTGAGTTTTTTGAGTTTGATGTTATTGGTATACGTGACCCGGCTTCCGATATTGGTTTTGGGATCGATCCGCAGGCCGCCGAGGCGGAGCTCTTCCTTGGAGAGGTCTTCGATGGATTGGTACGCGTCTCTGTAGAGCAGCACCATGTTTTCCTGGCGGTCGTCCAGCAGTACGCCGGGGGCTCTGGGGACGTCGACCAGGTCCAGGATTTCCTGGGGTGGGGTTTGGTAGGTGGTGGGGTCCTGGGCGTAGGGGTAGACGACTATTAAGAAGAAGGCGAGTGTGGCCAGGTATTTCATAGGGAAAATGTTGTATTGAATGTTAAGGGTCAAGTGTATGATCAGTAGTGGATTTCAAACGAATATACTATCAAATAGCACCGAACTTTGATGCTTGAACTGGTTATCTTTTCCAATTTCAATAGGTCTGTATGTCTCCAGGATTCCATTTAGTTCAATTCACGTTGAAGGGACAGTCCCTTTTTTGTTAGCAAATATTTTTGGTTAGGATGTGTTTTCGATTTGTGCTTCGGTTTTACCAATTGCCTTTCAATTGCAGGGTTTAGATAGTTATCCATGAAATGCTCTCTATGCTTCAGATCGAGCATGGACATAAGTTCATCCCGGCTTTTTTCTCCAACTAAAATGGCAACTAGTTTCTCGACCGGGTCATTGACTTGTCCGGTAGCTTGTCCGGTAGCTTGTCCGGTAGCTTGTACAGTAGCTTGTACAGTACTTGTACGGTAAACAATGGTTCTAAACTCCTCATCCTGCTGAAAATCCGGCTCTGGAAGACCTTCTTTCTGCGCTATTCGCACCATGTCTGTGGTACCGGTTCCAAGTCGCTCAATATAGCCTTTTAGATACATGGGCTCAGCCAATAGTGGATTCGCCGGAACGGAAGTGTGAAGCTTTTTGAGTTTATCGACCGTCCAGCCCATCGGTAAACTACCCGGATTGTGCACTTCGATGCGGTCTTTGAAAACCATCACCTGAACACTGCCTTGACTGGTATAATCCCTATGAGCGACGGCATTGACGATGGCTTCGGCAACTATTTCTCTTGGAACTTCATATTCTCCTGGAATGGAAGTGTCTTTTTCACGCGTACCCACACTGAAATCAAGTTTGGACAGCACAAACTCAACGGATTGATCCACCAGCTCAAAAACATCTCCTTTGAAAACTTTGTAGGATGGAATAGGCTTTTCTACAATAGTGCCTCGGTAAGCTGTACAGCGAACTTCGGAATTGATAAAAAATCGCTGAGGTGCTATACCAAATAAAAGTATGGCAGCATTCGTGAGACGTCCGTCCGAGAGCAAATTAAGATGGGTAAGAATTTCCTCCAACCTGGCCGTTTCTTGTAGAGGAAAACCCCGTTTGGCTCGTGCTGCACGCACAAAATCTCGAATCCTATCCTCAGAAAGGTCACTGAGCTGTGCACTTGGATGAAGTGTGGCATCAAAGGGGCCTGTGCGGATGATCTCTTTTTCGATGAGATAACTTACCAGGGAAGCATAGACGGCCGCTTTTAGTTCATCACTGGTGGTAAATCGCTTGCGGATGAGAGATGACTGTACTTTGGCGACAAAATCCTGCTGTTTAGCTTCGCGTTCCTGACTGCTGTGGTTCGTGAGAAAGATGAGGCGAGTTTTGTGATGTGAAGTGGCATGATCGAATTCTCGTTCGGTCGGTGAAATACCTTCATCATCCTCAAAGCCGTATTGATTGCCCCGTAGGCCGAGATAAATGGCACATTGTTCTACCTCCCGTAGATAAACGGCATCGGCTCGTTGATCGCTGGCCGGAAGGCGCTCAAAAAGGAAAGGCTCAAAAAATCTTCCGAGCAAAGCATCCGCAAGGATATAGTCATGCAGTGCTTGCCGTTCTGTGGCAAATTCACGCTGAACACTGCTGATGAATATCCTCGTCTTCATACTTAAATTCTCTTGATCACATCGCCGATATTGGTTTTGGGATCGATCCGCAGGCCGCCCAGGCGGAGTTCTTCCTTGGAGAGGTCTTCGATGGATTGATATGCGTCTCTGTAGAGCAGCACCATATTTTCCTGGCGGTCGTCCAGCAGTACGCCGGGTGCTCGGGGGACGTCAACCAGGTCCAGGATTTCCTGGGGTGGGGTTTGGTACGTGGTGGGGGCCTGGGCGTAGGGATAAGCGGCCAAGAATAGAAGGACGACTGCAAGAGTGTGTTTCATCTATGTAAATTAAAATATATCAATAACGATTAAGGCGAGTCGAAGATAGAATGACTAGTATAATCTCATTTATCTTTCAGGATTTACTTTATTCTGCTTTGTTTCATTCTTTGTCAGAGCTATTGGTACTTTCCCGGTTTTGATCGCCCTCTGATAGTGTTTATTTAACCATACAACCTCTTGCCTTTCATGGCTTTGCCCCTTTGTATCCTTGGTAATCGTTTTGATTGTCCTTCGTTCCCACCCTCTTTTATTCGTCAGGAATTTATCATATAGCTCGTTCTCATATCCACTAATGAATATCATGCACTTGGCTTTGGTGGCTAGGTTAAGCATCTTCATATGATAAACTTCATCATTGGCATCATTCACGTATCCTTCGGCTCTATCCCCTAAATAAGGCGGGTCCAAATAAACTAAAGTGGCAGGACGGTTAACGAACATTTCCAATAACTCAATAGCATCTTTGTTTTCAATTCGCGCACATCGTAGACGCTCAACAACTTTCTCCAAGCGTTCCTTGAGGTTGTACCATCGATTAACTCTCGCATCCTTCCCGTTTCTTGAATAGGATTGAGAATAGGAGAATCCTCCTTTATCCTTTCCAAAGGACCCATTTACAGCAAACATGGCCTGAGCCAAGAACTTACGTGCCCTTTCCAGATCAGAATCATTTTCATCTTTTATCCTGGCATTGATAAGTTCCTCCTTGGCATATGGTGTCAGGTTGATAACCCTATAAAGCTCATCATAATTATTTCGTAATTGCTTGAATACATTGACAATCTCGCTATCAATGTCATTGATAACCTCGATGAGAGCTGGCGGTTTTGCAAGGGTTAAAGCTGCTGAACCGCAAAAAGCTTCAACCCAACAATTATGTTTTGGCAGCTCCTGACACAACTGCATGGCGATCTTGTTCTTAGAGCCGAAATACCCAAATGGCGCATTGACTTTCTTATATGTCTTTTGCTTTGAGTATTGCGCTTCATGCTCTAACTCTTGTTGCGTTGCTATTGTTATATTGTCCATTCTTATCTAATTGTGTGCTTTTGATAATAGATACGTATCCACCTGCATGCTCCAAACTTCTAAGTTTTCAAGCACGTTAAGAATTGGGTTCGGAATAATTTCCAAATTCCCAATATCAAAATTCCTTTTACTTATCACCGGGAGTAAATAAAGATGGTACTGGTTTTTCATTTCTTTTGCCTTTTCCACTTCATTTCTCGACCAGTAGAAATTTCTATTCTCTATAGAAACAGCCTTAACCTCTATGTATCTTTCAACAGGCTTCCCTTTTCTTGATTCCTTTTCCCAACTCAATATATCGAAACCAGCTCCAACATCATTCTTGGCTACGTGCTCAATGTTCTTTATTAGTTGAGGGTGTCCGGTCAACCTCCTTTTCTCGTATTCCAAAACCTCCAATTCAGCAGCCTTCCCCAATTCCTCCTTTCGTTTGAGGATAACCGCAAGTTCTTCAGGTGTCAGTTTCTTTTGTTGCAGAAACACTAAGAAGGCATCAAAGTGATCCTCTTTGATTCTATATGTCCCTGTGGTTTTATTGTACTGAACCAATTCAAGGTCCATCAGAAAGTTCCTCATGGGACTTTCCTTTACCCTTGCCGCATTTGTTGGGTTGTATTCAAAACTGCCTCTTGTTGGCTTGTACTTATTTAGGTAATCACTAACATCGTTCCGCATTTCTCCCTTTGTTGCGAGAAGTTCCTTAAGTAGTAAACTTTTTAGCGCTTCATCCCCGGCACGTCCGTCGGCAGATAGTTGAAATGCTTTTTTTACCGTAATTTTTCCATCTCGTTCTTGGATAATCTTAAGTTCTTTCAGAAATGCACAAGCGGCTTCGTAATTATCTGATGACCTCTGATGCCTTCTTTGGACAACATCAACATGCCTGTCCTTTGTGCTATTTGCTGCATCAAGAAGTGCTTTTAACTGAGGATATTTCAAGTTTTCAAACGCTTTCATTTTGCTTGCAGGAATAACCTTTTGTATGCATTAATTTCATCACCACCCTCGAACATATCGAGTGAATAAATGCTGTAATCTCCTTCAATAATATCATACATCCTTTGCGCTTTCTCTTCCAAATTGGTAAGGATATCGGACTCAACTGTATCAGCATATTGAAGGAAGTGATAGTATGCCTTTTGTTCCTCCGAACCACCTACTCGATGTATCCGGTCCAAGGACTGAAGGTATTGGGCGCAATTGTAGGACAGGTCATAATACAAGGCATGAAAGCAGGTCTTGTGAAGGGAAATTGATTCAGCGCAGGCTGCAGGGTTGGCAAGTAGAATATCGAGGCCGCTTTCAGGGTTCACGAATTCTTTTCTTATTTTTTCCCTTGTCTCTTCAGTTGCTACGGCAGTTCGTTCCACTGGAGTTTCACCAATGATCTTCTTGCATGAATACCCTGCTTTCATTAAGTGTTTTTCAATTAGTTTTATCGTGCCAATGAAATGCGCCCAGATAACTACCTTCTCTTTACGTTTTTGGAAGACTTCTATCATTTCAAGCAATCGCGTGAGTTTCCCTGGAAGTTCATTCTCGTCATATTGGGAAATGACGTATCTTAAATCTGTATCACCTTGAACCAAATCTTCGTCATACTCATCCACGGCTGTGGAAAGAAGCTTGGCATAAGACAAACATTGTCTTAATCGAATCATCCTTCCCCTCCTTAATCGCTCTACCAAATCAATGTTCCTCAAATAATCCTCAGTGGCGAAGTTTCTAATTTTCTTTGTAATTGCATCATATACTTTCCGCTCATAGGGATTCATCGAAACTAATTCCGGGTCATTAAAAATTTGGTCAGCTAGATTAAGCTCTTTTTTCCTGACACGGTAAAACAAAGGTCCGACCGTTGGCTCCAGTATTTCCCCCGCTCCTTTGTAATCCTGATTTTCTTCTAATATGCGTAACCTAGCTTTATCATTTGGGCTAATCGGGCTGTTGTCAAGCCATAAAAAGTCGTATAGGTTGTAAAGGTCAGTGTAACTCTTAGGGATTGGAGTTCCAGTAAGCACGCAACGATATTTAGCATGACGTGCAATGTTCAGGACAGCATTGGCCCAATTGCCATTGATTTGCTTAATATAATGCGCCTCGTCAATAACCAACATTGCCTTGACTTTCTTGCTTCCTAAAAATGTAGCAACTTCCTCATGGTCATTCAAAAGCGTCTGAAAGGTGGTTAGATACAATTCCGAAATGTTGTCTCTTTTGTAATACTCCGACTTTCTTTGACCTTGGTCTCCTCCCGCAAGAATATTGTATTCAACTTTTCTACCGAGAGCTAATACAAATTCGTGTTGCCACGGTCCAAAACATGCAGGAGGCCCAACTACGAAAAGAACGTTTACCTTGCCCTCTGCCCGAAGACGCTCGTAAACGCTAAGTACAACAGTTGTTTTGCCAGCACCAGGAACAGAGAAGTTCGCTCCGTTTTCAGTCAGCCAAAGGTGATATGAAGCCTTAATCTGATGCTCTTTTAATTCTCTAGGTACGTTGGCTTCAAGAAAGGATAAATGTTCAGTAAAATCCTCTTGGTCAAATTCGCCAGATTTAAACCTTCGTCCTGCCTCCTTAAGTTCCTGAAACCTACCCTCCGAAGCATTCAATTTATCCAATAACCATTGGCCGGATTGCGATAAGTCAAATGCTAATTCAGCCTTTTGAAAATAGCGAATGAGTTTCGTAAATGTAGTTTCTATCTCGGTGTCGAGATAAAGACCTTCAATATCCTGAATTCTTTTGAACCCCCAATCATTCAATTGGCTTAGATGCCTCGGTTTCAGGTATCCGTTTAGGTCTTTGATATATAGCTTTTCATTCTCAATATCAACTATCATTGGCTATCCATTTCCGAACTTATCTTTTAGTTTATTGAGGTTCTTTTTTAGTTCGTACCATTCGGATTCTAAACCTCCTGCCAATTCTTGGATTCTAACCAATTTCTCACGCACTTCCTTGTAGTTATTTAAGATGTCTATAGAGGTTAAATCCATGTTTTCGTGTTCAAGTTTCTTTATAGCCGCTTCTAACAATGTAACTGGAGTCTCCCGTTCTTTTTCGTTCTCCACTATGCGTTGAGCATTCTTTACGTGTTTAATTAGGTTGGTCTGATGCTTCGCATTCCAGATTTGATCTTTTTTGCGTTCATCGTATTCCCTACCATCTTCATCATAACAATCTTCCTCTGGCAACTCCAAGTTAATTTCGAGCAATTTGAACAACTCCTTCTTGGCTTCAGGATTTGCTAACCATTTTGGCAAATCCCTCATTATTTTGTGAACCTTTGGCAAATCCGGAAACTCTCTTTTACGAATAATCTTAAAGGCGATTTCTTCGACATCCCCAGTTTCATCCTCATCAACGCCCATCTTCATCCGCTTGTAATCGTCATCAAGTTTTTTCCTAATGTGATTACTGTAGTCAAGGAACGCTTGCCAACGACCTTCTCTGTCAGAGATACCTGTTGAAATTGTGTAATACAAGCCTTCCCTCCCCAGTTGGTCAAGATAGCGTTCTATACACTTCAATGGTTCAATGAACTCATCCTCGTATTTTCGGACAACTTTATTGAATTCCTTATCCGTGAGCTTAGCAAAGTTTGGATCGTCTCGTAGCTGTTCTTCCAAGGACATGCCCAAAAGTATTTTTCTTCTCATGGATAATGCCCGGTCGAAATTGTAGTATTCGGATTTTCCTTCGCTTTGTAGCTGATATCGGTTTTCAATTTGCTCAATTTCCTTTACAGTTGGAGGTCCGCCTTTGTCTTTGTCATCTTTACCCGGTAATATCACAACCTTCATCCAAAGAAAATCATCGTTTTGAGTTTCTTTCCACAGCTTTTCCAGGGCCATTTTTCTTCGGTTTCCATTGATAAGAAACCCATCAGCGGTAATAATTGCAGCGTGTCGTTGCGTTGAATGTCTAATTGAGTTAATAAGCTCGCTTGTTTTCTCTGGGTCTTTTTCTTCCAGAAACTTTCTTAAAACTTCCTGCGCATCCGTACTTGTTTCGGAAAGTGGCCCATGATTTTTCTCGTAACTCATCACATCTGAAGCAATTCGGCCATTATCTTTTCTGAATCTTAGCAATTCAGTGGGCACCTCCCATACTCTTTCTTCATGATTTGTACTTGCCCAATTGCGGAAATAGATAACTTCAAAAGAAGGCTTCGCATCTTTCTTTCTTCGCTGCTTTATTTCTTCAGCGAAATCATCGATAATTTCTCGAATAACAGGTTTCGTTATTGAATCCATATCTGTTTCTTTTTAAATGTTGCCCAACGGCTGTTATAGCCAGTTTTTCCTTTTTACTCCATCTTCAAAAGCTCAATAACTAAATTTTTATTTTCATCACTTGCTGCTTCTAAAAGTCGCTGTTTTACTTCTTTTGATAAGTTATCAGGCGTTAACAATTCTTCTATGTTTTGTCCACCTTGATAGGTATGTTTATCGTAAAAATGTAAAACTGTTCCATCTTCATATAGGGTGTAATCATCATCTAAAAAACCTATCATTTTGTGTGATAAAGAAATTATTTTTTTGTCCATACTTGGTATTTTTTTGAATTTTTATTGTGTCGTTGTTTTGTTAAGGTCTTTGTGTGAAAAATTGACCCATGTATTTTTTAAAAAGGTCTGGCAGGTTAAGTGTCAAGCCTAATTTATATTTTGCTACTTGGTCAACTATACGAATGAAAATGGCGCTTATCCACCCATCACCATCACCCTACGCCCTGTCCATCACCCTTTAACTGATTCCCTGTCCATCCTCCCACAACCATCCCCCAGTTCAATCTCGCACAACCAACAACCAAACCCTATCCCTACTTCCCCCTCACCACCTCCATCTCCCTCACCAAATGCCCTGCCCCGGCAAACTTGTCGATCACAAACAGGATATACCGCACATCGACCATGATATTCCGGCAGATGGAGCGGTCGTAGTACAGGTCACTCATGGTGCCTTCCCAGACCCGGTCAAAATTGATCCCGATCAGGTTGCCATACGCGTCGATGGCCGGACTGCCGCTGTTGCCGCCGGTGGTGTGGTTGCTGGCGATGAAGCATACGGGCATCTTGCCGTTCTCCGCATAGTCGCCGTAGTCTTTCCGGTTGTACAGATCGATCAGCTTTGGGTGGACGTCAAACTCATAGTCGCCAGGCACATACTTTTCCATGACGCCCTCGAGATAGGTCTTGGTCTTGTACGTCACCGCATCACGAGGCTCATAGGATTCAACCTGTCCGTAGGTCACGCGCAAGGTGCTGTTGGCATCGGGCCAGAAGCGCTGCTCCGGGTAGGCTTCCATGAGGCCGGCCATGTATTTTTGCTGTAAGGGCTGCAACTGATCATTCAGGGCATTGTACGCCGGGGAGATATTTTCATCCAGCACTTTTTTGATGCTCAGATAGGTCTGGTAAGTCGGATCGATCTGCATCCGCTTGGTAAAGGCCTCACCGCCCTGGCTCACCTGGCTGTTAAATCCTTTCTCCGTCACCAGGTCTGAGGTGGCGAAGATGATGCCCGCCAATACTTCATCCGGATTGCTCGTGGGGTCCGCGTTGAGTTTGTCAAAAGCGAAGGGCATGTATTCCGGCGCGAGGTTTGTGCGCACATGTTTGATCAGCGCACCAAATACCTCCTCATCAATCGACTGGTGATAATCTTTCCAGAATCCATCGAGCGCGCCATTGACCCTCGCGGCCATGCTCTGAAAACCGGCGTCTCCATTCTCCTTATACGCCTGGACCAACCGGTCAGCATAGATCGCGAGCCGGAAAGCCTCAATGTTATACCCGCCGATCAACTCCGCCAATAATGTGCGCGGCTTGACGAGAGGATCGAGCTGTTCATAAATGGCATTCATCTGCGGCAATACATCCTCATACTTCTTTCGCAGCGCTTTATCCTTTTTGACGCGCATCATGAAGTCGGCTTCTTCTTTTGCTTTTTCGGCCACAGCATTTTTCTCGCGCAGCCCTTCCATTTCGCCGATCCATTTTTTCCAGGAGTTGGCCAGGCTGGCGAATTTGGAGGAATAGGCCAGACGTGCGGCCTCATTTTCGCGCATGTGCTTGTTCATGATGCCGAGTGAGATATCGCGCACACCCACCCGCGCAGGGTCGATGATCTCCGCGATTTGTTCGACCGCGACGGACGGCAGATACTGATTCGTCCGGCCGGGGAATCCGAATACCAGGGTGAAGTCGCCTTCCTCGACCCCATCGATGGATACCGGGAGGAAATGACGCGGCTTGAACGGTTTGTTGTCCGGCGAGTACTCCGCAGGTTTGTTGTCCGGCCCGGCATAGATGCGGAAGAGCGCGAAGTCACCGGTGTGGCGGGGCCAGACCCAGTTGTCCGTATCCGCCCCAAACTTGCCGATCGATTCCGGGGGCGAACCCACATAGCGCACATCATTGTACGTCTCCGTGACAAACAGATAATATTGATTGCCTTCGAAGAATGGACGGATCATGACGTCCTGATACGATTCGCGCTTCGTTTCCTGGCGAACGGTGTTCATGTTTTTATCGACCACCGATTGACGTTCCTGCAAACTCATCTCATCCGTCACACCCTTCAACACCGCTTCCGACACATCCTCGATGCGAATGATGAACGTGGCAAACAAACCGGGCGATGGAATTTCTTCTTTATGATTGGCGGCCCAGAAGCCGTTGGTCAGATAATTTTGCTCGAGCGTGGAATGGCCCTGTATGACATCATATCCGCAGTGATGATTCGTCAGCAACAAGCCCTGGTCGGAGATCACTTCCCCTGTGCAGAATCCGCCGAAGTGTACGATCGCATCTTTGAGGCTGCCTTCGTTGACACTGTAGATGTCCTCCGCGTTCATCTTCATGCCCATCGCCTTCATTTCTGCCTCATTAAGAGCCTTCAGTAATAAAGGTATCCACATCCCTTCTCCTCCGCGGACCGCGGAGAGGGAAACTAAAAACGAAAAAGTAAAAACTAAAAAACGCAGGGATATCTTGCTCACAGAAAGGGTCATCATACATTTAATTTGAGTCGGGAAGATAGGTAAATTTGACCTCTTTTATGGGTGCATTCGATCAATCAAATCCCTTTGCGGACCGGCTATGGTGAATGGCAGTTTTGAGACGTTTTCCCTGCAGCATTTCGGTGCATTGGGCGTGGCGGCGTGGATCACCTATTGGGCCATCCATGCCGCGCGGATCGGGGATGACCGGTTCAAGTTCAGGACCGGGATGTGGCTGGCCGGCATTACGTTTTCCTCGATGGTGATCGAGCAGATCTTTCTCCTGGCTATTGGTCGATATGATCTGTACAATGACTTGCCTGTCAATCTCTGTGACCTGGTGGCGATCGCATTGCCCTTCATCCTTTGGCACCGGAACCGGAAGTGGGTCGGCATCCTGTATTTCTGGGCCCTCGCCGGCACGCTACAGGCGTTGATCACGCCGGATATCGCGCAGGGCTTTCCTCTTTCGCGTTTTTCAATACTTCATCACCCATGCCGGGATTGTGATCACCGTGATCTACACCATGGTCGTCTGGCGTATCCGGATCCACTGGAAGGATTTCATCAATGCGATCATCTATATCCAGTTCTACATCATCGGCGTGCATCTCATCAATACGATCATCGGCAGCAATTACAGCTATACCCTGGCGAAGCCTGCGGGGGCTTCTATTCTGGATCTTCTAGGTTCCTGGCCTTGGTATTTGATTTGGGGGGAAGTTTTGATGGTAGTTTTGTTTTTCGTGCTGCTCGCACCGTTTTTGGTCTGGCGGAGCAAGTCACAACATCCTTTGTGGGATGGGTCATAGCAAGACTTGCTATTCCTGCAAACTTAACGGTTAGGTTGAATGGTATCTGGGCAGCTCCACTTGGGCTAGAGGAATGTAGCACATGGTTTCCCAAATCTTGAAAGGTCTTGGAACGGTAAATGTTTCAAGAATCTACCTTGTTTCGCACGGAGGCCGCGGAGGCAACACGGAGTTTCCGAAGGGTTGAAGGTGCAAGGAACGCTCAGACTCCCGAAAACTTTCGGGATCGGTCGCGGTCCTCATACATCATCCCCCCGTCCCCTATTTCGACTCCGCTTAATACACCGCTTCGAAGTGGGAGAATATTCTCCTCCCTCGGGGGAGGTCGGGTGGGGGAAAGGAAGGATTGTGGCCCGCGTCTGTCCGAGCTGTTTTCACTGAGTGCATGGATAGACTCCTTCAATTCTTTACCTAGTGTAGACATTTAATTCAGGAGGTCCCTGAGCTTGTCGAAGGGAACGACGCGGATGCCCCACCTCTCTCATGCCCGCGGCTGTACCTTCGGTACGCAGCGCGGGCTGAGAGAGAAACGGAATTGATTCATACACCCTTCGGCAAGCTCAGGGACCTCCTAACC